>Ga0078972_1000152_pt2 | contig 220852 bp, 174 predicted proteins | sample YelNatPaOPGAMG01_FD_67568 | JGI IMG/M metagenome (GOLD analysis project Ga0078972, IMG submission 67568) | Hot spring thermophilic microbial communities from Obsidian Pool, Yellowstone National Park, USA - OP-RAMG-01 (SPADES assembly) (version 2) | ecosystem: Environmental > Aquatic > Thermal...
CAGGCCGGTTCAATGTCACCCCTTCACCGGAAAATCATCTGGCGGGCGGTGAAAATTTTTGCTGTCGGGCTGATTCTGAATGCGCTCGGACTGATCCCTGATTTCCATCTGTCGGAATTGCGTATTACCGGTGTTTTACAGCGAATAGCAATAGTGTATCTTATCTGCTCTTTCCTTTTTCTGCATGTTTCACTTCGCTGGCAGGTAATCATCGGAGCGGCGGTTCTTGTTGTTTACTGGATTGTGATGATGTTTGTTCCCGTTCCCGGAGTAGGGATTCCTATGCTCGAACCGGGGGTAAATCTGGCTGCCTGGGTTGATAATCAACTTTTGCCGGGCGCCATGTGGCAGGGTACATGGGATCCGGAAGGTATTCTGAGTACCTTCCCGGCTGTGGTTACGGGAATGACCGGTGTGCTGGCCGGAATCCTTCTTAAAAGCGACCAGACACAGGAACGAAAGATTATTCTTCTGTTCAGTGCCGGTTTTTGTGTTCTCATACTCGGCCGCATCTGGGGTTGGTTCTTTCCCATCAATAAAAACCTGTGGACCAGTTCCTTTGTGCTGTTTACCTCCGGACTGGCTGCTATGACACTTGCCGTTACGATGTTTGTTGTGGATGTGCTCGGGTATGTGCGTTTTGCAAAACCGGGCGTCATTTTTGGCTCCAATGCGATTACGGTTTATGTGCTGGCCGGCATCCTTTCCCCGTTGTTCTACCAACTGAAAGTCGGGGGAGACAGCCTGAACATGCATTTTTTCAGGTTGTTTACCGGAGCCTGTCTTCCGCCCCAGCTGGTCAGTGCCCTTTACGCCTTCCTTTATGTGTGCATCATCTTTATTCCTGCCTGGCTTCTGTACCGCAAAAAAATATTTATCAAACTTTAACCAGTATTGTATGAAAACGATTCTGCGCATTATCCTTTACGTGATTCTGGGTGCAGTGCTTGTGCTGATACTCTTTGTAGCCGGCACATTGGTTCACACCGGTTCAAAAGCTTCAAAAGCGGTGAAGCAGAGTTATCAGTTTCTGACGCCTGAGGCGCCGTTCCGTACCGCCGATGATGGTTTTCAATACCGCGACCTGAACAAGAACGGGAAGCTGGATGTATATGAAGACAGCCGTCGTACAATTGATGAGCGTACGGATGATCTTCTGGCACAGATGACACTGGAAGAAAAGGCCGGATGTATGTTCATTACCATGATCGGGATGGGGAAGAATGGAAACCTGCTGGAAAAGCCCACTCTCAGTGATCCGTTTTCGTTCGCTTTGCCGCCCACCTCGGAAATGGTGCTCACAAAGCGCATGAATCATTTTAATATTTATACCTCCATGGATCCCCGGTCCATGGCAGTATGGTATAACCGGCTGCAGAAACTGGCCGAACGCACCCGTCTGGGGATTCCGGTCACCATTGCTTCGGACCCGAGGAATGCCTATACAAAGAATTTTCTGGCCGGAGCACCGGCAGGTTCTTTTTCGCAATGGTGCGAGCCCATTGGCTTTGCTGCCATTGGTGATTCATTCCTTACCTGGAAGCATGGTGATATTGCACGGCAGGAGTACCTGGCTGTGGGAATCCGTGTAGCCCTTCATCCTATGGCTGATCTGGCTACCGAACCTCGCTGGCCGCGTATCAACGGAACCTTCGGAGAGGATGCCACCCTGGCTTCGCGCATGGTGTATGCGTATATCAAAGGGTTTCAGGGCGATAGTATCGGTCCGTGGAGCGTAGCCTGCATGACCAAACACTTCAGCGGAGGCGGCCCTCAGAAAGAAGGTCTTGATCCCCACTTTCAGTTCACCAAAGGTCAGGTTTATCCCGGAAATAATTTCAAATACCATTTAATCCCCTTCGAAGCCGCTTTCAGGGCAGGAACGGCTGAAATCATGCCTTATTACGGTATTCCCGTTGGCCAAACTTCAGAAGACGTTGGGATGGGATTCAACAAGGATATCATTACCGGCTTGCTCAGAAATACATACCATTTTAATGGTATTGTCTGCACCGACTGGGGTCTTCTTACCGATTCCAAAGCTTTTGGCATTACCATCCTGCCTGCCAGGGCACACGGTATGATGCACAAGACGGTCGAAGAACGCATGCTCAAAGTGATAGAAGCTGGAGTAGATCAGTTTGGCGGTGAGGCAATTCCTGAAGTTCTGGTTAAACTGGTGAAGGAAGGCAAAATCAGCGAAGCCCGCATCGACAGTTCCGTAAGACGCCTGCTGAGAATGAAATTTCAGCTGGGTTTGTTCGACCAGCCCTTTGTGGACGTGGAAAAAGCTTCTGAGATCGTCGGGAACAAAGAGTTCCGCAGGTGGGCTGAACTTTCCCAGCGAAAGGCTATTACCTTGCTGAAAAATGATACTGTGGGTGAAGGCAACATTCTCCCCCTGAAAGGGAAACTGAAAATATACGTCCGGAATATCAGTCCCGCCGTAGCTTCGCGTTATGCTGAGGTGGTGGATGATCCCAAAAAGGCCGATATAGCAATTCTTCGCCTTGATGCTCCTTATGAACCCCGCAAAGGTTTTCTCGAACAGATGTTTCATCATGGTGATCTTGATTTTAAAGGGAAACAAAAGGAAGAAATCCTCGGATTACTGAACAAGGTGCCGACCATAGTTGACATATATCTTGACCGGCCGGCCGTAATTCCTGAAATTGCGGCTGATGCCGTAGCCCTGCTGGCTGACTTTGGCGCCAATGATGAGGCTGTACTGGATGTGATATTCGGCAAGTTCCAGCCGGAGGGAAAATTGCCGTTTGAGTTGCCCTCTTCAATGGAAGCTGTGAGAAATCAGAAGGAGGATCTCCCGTATGATTCGGAAAATCCGCTCTTTCCTTTTGGATTTGGTTTGCATTACCGGTAAAGGAATAGAAAACCTGATAAATAAATTTCTTATGAGAAGAATACCCTGGCCAAGAATTGCGGCCTTACTGAGCGGAATCCTTGTTTTTTCGGTTCTTGCCGCCCAGAACTTTGATGCACGGTTCCTGCGCCGGACGTTGCGCATGGATTATATCCATTCAGGTTCTTCCGGGAAATCAGAAATTTCATTGTACCGGCTCATCGAAGAGCCTTTCTGGGGAGGACCTGTGAAAAACCTGATCGATACATTCAACTACGGCGAATGCATGGTGAAAATGTTTGATCTGAATACGAATGCATTGTTATACAGCCGTGGATTTTCCACATTGTTTAATGAGTGGCTTACAACCCCTCAGGCCAGGACGGAAGTTTTTGCTTTTGAGGAAAGTATCCTTTTGCCGTTCCCCAGGGAAAAGGTAAAAGTGGTTCTCTACCAGCGCGATAAGGAACAGGAATTTCAGCCTTTGTTCTCAACGGTTATTGACCCGGGTTCACCGGCCATTATCCGGGATCAGCTTCCTGCCTATTCCTCAGGAACGATAACCGGTGAAGGACTTGCTGAAAATACCCTCGATATAGTGATTCTGCCCGAGGGGTATACATCGGCCGAAAAGGAAAAATTCATCAGAGACGCAACCCGGTTTGCTGATAATTTACTTTCGTGGGCTCCATACAGGGATTTACGCAAAAAGATACGCTTTCGCTATGTTTTTGCCCCTTCTGATGAATCCGGCACCGATGTTCCGGGTGATTCCATATGGAAGCGAACCCTTTTTGATACCCATTTTTATACATTTGGCACGGAACGGTATCTCTCTGTGAAAAATATCTGGAAGATGCATGATGTGGCTGCCGTGGTTCCGTACGATGCTGTTTGCGTGCTGGTTAATACCACAAAATACGGGGGAGGAGGTATTTTTAATTTTTACACCGTTTGTACTGCCGACAACAACGCTTCTTATTTTGTTTTTTGTCATGAATTTGGTCATGCGTTTGCCGGCCTGGCTGATGAGTATTATGATTCGGAGGTTGCCTACGAGGGTTTTTATAACCTGAAAAAGGAACCATGGGAACCCAATATCACAACCCTGGTTCAATTTGAAAAGAAATGGAAGGACATGCTCGAACCGGGAACCCCTGTTCCGACACCGCCTTCCGATCAGTATAAAAACAAGATAGGTGTTTTTGAAGGAGGTGGATACATGGCGAAAGGCATCTACCGTCCATGGATTAACTGTTCCATGCGCGGGGTGGTGAACGATGGCTTCTGCCCGGTATGCAAAAGAGCCATTACCCGCATGGTGAATTTTATCTCAGACAACGGATGGCTGGAGAAATAAAAAACTTTCTGAAAAACCGGAGGCTGTTCAGAAAGTTTTCTGATTGTTTTACATAGCTTACTTTTCTTTATTCCTGGCATAGAAGTAAAACAATACCAGCGACAGACCGCCGAAGAGAAAAATCATGGATATATATGCAATACCCTCTTCTATACCGGTATACGTTGTAAAAAGACTGCCGGCAAGAATACCAAGAGCAATACCGGTCAAAAACATACCCAGTTTAAGGGTAGAAAGAGGGCCAAAGAAGGAAGTGTTCTTTCCGGAAAAGATGCTTGCATCAGCCCCTTTTTCTATCAAAGCCATCCTTTCCCTGTGCCGTGTGGTATAATACACATAAACCCATCCGAAAATCGTGGCAAAAAAAGCCAGCGAAACGAGTACTGCAAGAATATCATCCATAGTTATATGTTTTAATGGTTTTGCCTATTTGACGCATCTTTTCCGGTTTGGTTACATTGTTTGGTTTTCGGCTTTCGTTCTTTAATGCAGGCCTTTGCCGATGGGCATTACACTTTGTCAGGGGTCTGAAGTCGAAAAAAAGTTTTGAGACATTCCTCAAACGGAATGCATTTTCATAATTTCAACGTTTTGGGAGGATATTGCGTACCTTTGAAAGAGAAGTGTAACCGGAAGAATTTTTATGCGTCTATACTGAGAGAATGGAAAAGCAGTCTGATGCATATTATATTGGTCAGGTTCTTGCCGGCAATACCGGAGCGTTGAAGTATCTGATTGATCGCTACCAGCATATGGCATTTACGCTGGCATACAGGGTGCTTAATGACGAAGGGGAAGCAGAAGAGGTATGTCAGGATGCCTTTCTGAAAGCCTACAAATCACTCGGAAGCCTGAAAAACCATGCGCATTTTTCAACCTGGCTTTACAGTATTGTTTATCATTCAGCTATTTCGGCCGTGCGGAAACGGAAAATTCATTTTGTTTCCATCGAGCAGAAAGGAAACACTAATCTGAGCGAGCTGACCGAGGACGAGGGGGATGGTACGGACGAGATTGGCCGGGATCAACTGGATAAGGCCCTGCTGAAGCTTGATGAGACGGACCGGGTAATTGTTTCCCTGTACTATCTTCAGGATTACGATGTCAGGACTTTGTGCGGGGTTACAGGACTCTCTCCTTCCAACGTAAAGATTCGTTTGTTCAGAGCCAGAAAAAAGCTGTACGAAATTTTATCCTGTTATGTTTATGAAAAATAGCCAAAAAACCAGGGATATGGATGATGAATTGAGAAAAATCTTCCTTAATGCGGGAATACGGGAAGCTCCTGAGGGATTTTCCGGGAGGCTCATGAACCTGATTGCGGCTGAATCAGAGAAACCGGTAAAAACAGATTCTCCTGTCATCAGCCGCGGCATCTGGTATAGTATAGCACTCCTGGCAACTCTGAGCCTGCTTCTGGCGGGTTTCTTCGGGAAAAACACTTCCGGCTCGTCCGGTTTCATCACCGGTTTCATAAATAACGTACTGCAGAAACTGCCGGTGGTCAGAATTCCATTGCATGATTTTCCTCTCTGGCCGGTATTTCTGAGCTTTATATCGTTGATTGTATACCTTTCTGAAGATTATCTGATAAGGCAATTCATTAGGAGAAAACATTAAATAAAAAACGCTCCGGCAGGTTTCCGGAGCGTTTTTTAAAGTGTCAGGCTATTTATTTCTTTTTAGGTGTTTCAGCTTTTTTTACATCAAGCAGTTCAACGGTAAAAATAAGCAGGGAGTTGGGTGCAATTTTTTCCGTAGGAGGTCTCATTCCGTATGCCATATCAGGAGGAATGAACAATTTGTAGCGTGAGCCGGCAGGCATCAGCTGAAGTCCGCGCGACCAGCCGGGTATAACCTGGTTCAAATGAAACTGGGCCGGGACAGAATCGTTCATATTGCTGTCAAATACCTCGCCGTTCAAAAGAGAACCTTCATATTTCACGGTTACCAGATCCTCAGGTCCTGGTTTGGGCCCGGTACCAAGCCGTTCAACTTTGTACTGCAATCCTGTTGAATCAGTCATAACACCTTCTGCTTCCTTGTTTTTTGCCAGAAAATCTTCGGCAGCCTTTTTATTGTCATCAGCCTGTTTGTAGAACTTCTTGGTGAAGTACTCCTGAATGTACATTAATACCTGCGACTTGTCGGTGGTCACCTTTTTATCAAGAGCATCCTTTGCCCCCATAGCAAAGGCGTTAATGTTAATAAAGGAGTCCGTTCCATTGGTAAGCAGATACTGATTGGCCAGATGAACACCAATGTAGTAGCTTACAGAATCTTCTGCATTTTTAAGGGCTACACTGGGAATCTTTTTATTGCCGCAGGAACTTAATACCAATAATGATACCAGAATAAGAGAATAATGCTTCATAATACGTTGAAATTTTAATTACAGATTATTGATTTGGTGATTGTTCTTCTTCGGCAGGTGTTTCATTCTTCTGAACCGAAATGAGTTCGACATCGAAAATGAGCACCTGATTGGGCTTAATGCCACTGTTTGGCGGAGGATTTTCTCCATAGGCCATGTCGGGAGGAATGAAAATTCTCCATTTGGATCCAACCTTCATCAGCTGAAGTGCTTCAGTCCAGCCACGGATTACTCCGTTCAGAGGGAAAGTAACGGGTTCGCCGCGTTCCACAGAGCTGTCAAAAACCTTCCCGTCGGTGGTCATGCCGGTATAATGCGTGGTTACATAGTCTGTTTCCAGAGGTTTCTCACCGGTACCTTCCTTAAGAACCATATATTGCAATCCGCTGGGAAGGGTTACCACGCCTTCTTTCTTGCTGTTTTCCTCAAGAAACTTTTTGCTTTCCTTCAGATAGGCAGCATTTTCAGCAGCAAAAGTTTTTGTAAGATAAGCCCGGATGATATCATTGGCAGCCGATTCGTCAAACAAAGGCTTTGCATCCTGCGAAATCATTTGCCGGATTCCGGTTACCAGCAAATCTGTATTGACATTGCTGAGGTTGTTTTGCTTAAGACTGTTTCCCAGACTTAAACCAAGGGCATACGAAACGGAATCGAGTTCGTTCTTAAGCTGGATGGTCCCTTTTTTTGATGGTTTCTGCGCAAAGAGGATGCAGGGAACCATCAGAAGCATGAGGATGATGGATTTTTTCATGAATCAAGTAGCATTTAAAATGAAGATGTAAAGGAAGCGAATTTATTCGGGATTTTATAGAAAGTCGGCTGTTTTTTTTCCTCTTCCTTCAACCATTGGCTATATCTTTCTTGCTCTCAGCATTTCCCGCTTTCCGGGCGCCCCTGGCAGGCGCTCCGTCCGGAATCCTGCTTCCTGCATATTCCTCCTTACCTGGCCTTTGGCAGCATAGGTAACCAGAATGGAGGAAGACGCCATGAGGGAATGCAGGCGGTCAAAAATGGGCTTCTGCCATAATAAAGGCTGTACAACCGGTGAGAAGGCATCAAAATACACCAGGTCAAAACGGTGATTCGTCTCAAAATGTTCCAGCCGGGTTTTGTGCTTTATCAGATAAAAATCAGGAGCAATAGATACTTCTGTTTCCCATGGTGCCTCATGAAGCTTAATAAACCAGGCAGACGGATCACCAGGCAGCAGGGCAGGGTAGTTCAGCAGGCGAACCGTTTCCATGGATAAAGGAAAAGGTTCAAGTGCCACATAGTGCACCTTCTGCCCTGTTCGGGCTGCCTCCTGAAGAGTCAGCAATGCATTTAGTCCCGTCCCGAACCCAACTTCCAGCAGAAAAATTTCTTTTTTGTTAATTGCCTGAAAACCATGCCGGAGAAATACATGTAACGACTCAGTAATGGCTCCGTGGACGGAATGATAGGTTTCCCCCGTCCGGCTGTCGGCAATACTGTGTGAGCCATCAGCCGTCAGTACTATTTTTTGCTGATCTGAATGAGCCATTGAACTGCAAATGTAAACATCCTGGTCAGACTAAGGAAAGAGCTGGCAGCAGTTTGTTTACGAAAGATGCTGATTTAATGATAAATTATTAGATTATAAAAATCTAATAAAATATTTAAGAAAAATTTTATAAAATATTATAAATCAAAATATAAATTTTTATTTTTGTTATATAAATTATTTAAATAATATAAAATGAATACGAAAATAAGCTATTTTTTATATTATTCTTCCAACATACCATCCAAAAAGGGTACAAAAAAGATTTACTGCCGGGTAAGATGCGGAGAAAGAGTTCGTGTATTCAGTTTGAACAGGGAGGTACAGGTGGAACATTGGGACCGAAAGTCGGGAAGGGTTTCCGGTCGGGTCCCCGGAGCTCCCCTGATCAACGGATATCTTGATATGGCTGAACAATCCATCAGAGCAATCTGTGTTCAACATCCGTCCGTGCTGGAATACAGAAAAACCTTTCATAAGCTCTTGCAGGAAGAAATTGCCCGGAGGCAGACCGACTTTCATGAAGCCTTTCTGAACTTTCTTGAGCAAAGGAGCAGGGGTTATACGCTTTCAACCGTGCGGAAGTGGAAATCCCTGCTGGGCTTGCTGGAAAAATTCGCCTCAACGTCAGGTGGAACGTTGACTCTTCCCGGCATGCATGCATCGTTTCTTACATCCTTCCGTTCCTATCTTTTTCATGTCTGTGATCAGAGTGACCAAACTGTAGCAGCTTATTTCAGAATGCTGGGCTCCTTTCTGGAATGGGCGGGAAAGCACGGGTACATGACAGATACTCCGCGGCACGATGTTCGCGGATTGCTCTATCCTGCCGGATATAATAAGAACGAACAGATCCGGCTTACTGAAGAGGAAGTGACCAGATTGCAGGAGTTCATTCAAAGCGGGGTAAATCAACCGGAGGCAGTTCTTCTTCTCACTGTCTGCTATACAGGCTTACGGGCTGAAGAAATCCGGCTGTTGAAAAGGGATTCTCTTTCGGATGCAGTGCTCCATGTGCCGGGAAAGAGGGAAAGAAATATTTATCTTTCAGAAAATGAAAAAGATACCATACGATTGTTTCTGGGGTTTCTTGCCGACGGATATTACGGCCGTCCTTATCAGGCAAAACTGAATGCAATGCTGCGCAGTGGTGCCCTGAAGGCCGGGTTGCAAAGAAATGTTACCCAGATCCGGAATAAACTGGGAGAGCCACAGGTGAGGGAATTTTCTTTCTGGAAACTGGTCACCATGGAATCTGCCCGGCGAACTTTTTTGTACCGGTTAAAGCAAAAAAACCTGCCGATGGACAAGCTGCTGGAAATGTCGGGTTGCACTTCTCCGGCAGCATTGGCAAAGTATTTCTGAGGCAAAAGCAGTGTGAAGGGTTAATGCTGTACAACAAAGTATTTGTTCTTTAGCGTTTTTCCCTGCGAGGTATTCAGCCGTAAGAGGTAAATCCCGTTGGGAAGATTTCCGACATAGATTGGATAGGAAAGGCAGTTTTCGCGGAGATTTCCTTCCAGTATGGTTCTTCCGGTAATGCTGATGATCCGGAACAGCAGTTTTTCGTTCAGTCCGCTGGTGGAGACATACAGTACCTGCGAAACAGGCACAGGCCAGAGGGTAAATGGGGTGGTGTCAGGCGGCGGAGTAATGCCGGTTCTTCTGAAGGTTACCTGCAATGTGTCGTCCTGCGGGAAGGCATCCCGGGGATGGCTAAGCCATGCTGTAAGGAGATAATCGCCGGCGACAGTGAGTTCAACGGGTTGAGGAAACTCAAAATCGTAGGAATTTCCGGGCAGAAGCTCCAGTTCCGCCACGGCCATCATAGGGTCACCGTTGTTAATGGATATGTAAACTGTCGGATTGCTGACAGGTACCTGACTTCGGTTAAGAATACGGATTAGAGGACGGACAAATTCGCCCCAGGAGGAGTCTTTTGCCGGCCGGAGTATTTCAGCGAGGCGCAGATTGGCTGTGGTATCGGTAATGGCGGGAACCATCAGCAGATTGTCAATCCATGCAGCATCCTTTCCCCGGCTGGTGTTATTGTCTTTGCTGTATTTCCAGGTAAAAGTATGCCATCCCTGACTTACCGGCCATGATGCGCTGGTCCAGGGGATAGTTCCGCTCCTGCGGAGGACTTTCTCCTCGTCCATCAGAAAATCAAAGAAATCATAGCCTGATTCTGATGATACGCGATAGGCAAAAGCAATCTTTCCGTTTTCAGGATAAAATACACGGATTTGCATGACAGAGGATTTCGAATCGCCGGTTACTCCCGATCTGGCACAGTAGCGGCCTTCATAGGGCATCCAGGTGTCAGGCATCCAGTCGGAATCACCTCCCATAACATAGGGAAGATGATGCAGTGAACCCGATTCATAGTTGTCGCTGATACCGCCGGTGAAAAGGGTAAGGGTCTTTTCGGCAGGGTATCCGTCCACGTCGGATGAAACCTTAAGTTGTACGGAATCGCCTCCTGACAGGCTTTCATGAACAACGCCCCCGGTCGTTAGCAGGGCAGAATCGCCGGACGCAAGTGATTGTACCGTAATTGTCTGGGAGAGAAGTGTTACTCCGTCGTTGAGTGCAGCAACAGCAAATGGCCAGGAGTTCATCAGACTGTTTCCGGTGTTGGTCACAAGGACATTCAGGAAAAAATGCTCTCCGGGATCGGGTGAATAATTTCCGTTGCCTGTCTGGCTGTCGTCATAAATGATCCGGCAAATTTCGGGTTTGGGTGCGTACAGGGTAAGCGGGAACAGGGATGTCCATGACCCGGCAGTAGCGGATGCTGTGAGGTGCATTAGTACGGCATGCTTGTTGGGTACAATATCCGAAACCTTGATCCGAAAGCCGGTATCGGAAAAAAGTTCCTGTCCGGCCATTATGGAATTGATCACAAGGACGGAATCAATTACACGAAGCAGGCTGTCGTTCGAATGAAGGGTGAGTTTCAGGTTGGCTGCTTCGCTCTTGCCAATGTTCTTTATGCGGATTCCCATGGAGAGGACTTCGCCGCGTTCGGCCCTATGGTTGTAAGAAACGCTCTGCAGTTCGTTCAGTGTGTCACCGGTGTAAACAATGCAGGCACCGGAAAGACTGGTAACCGGAATCCCTGCAATGACGGGTTTCCGGTTTGGTTTGCTGACAAAGAGAGTCACTGTATCGCCTGCATGCAACGGCTCAAAGGAAAAGGACGCAAGCCCCTGTTTCCCGGTGGTTGTGGCATCAAGTGGTTCCCCGTTCAGGCTAAGAGATGCATAGGCATCCGGTTCTGCAGGAAGGGTCAGGCTGTTAATGCCTTCCGGAAGGGATTCCGGATAAAGACAAGCCTGAGGTTCAGGTTTGCGAAGATATACCGGCAGGGAGGGATCACCCAGAAGATGGTAAACTTCCCAGTAATACCGTGTACGGGATGATCCGCTTTCCATCACGGCCAGATTCCCGGCAAAAATGATCTGACCCAGTGTCGTGTACCACTCCGTGATATCCTCTCCATGCGTATGGAAAAGACGGTCAAATGCCCCCGGCGAAGTACTTTCATATTCGGGATGGGCCGATATGGTGCCAACTCCCACCGCCCAGTAATAGTCTTCATCCCAGTATGTGTCGTTGGTCCCTCCGATATGGCCCACAGCTCCTCTGCCGGCCGGGCGAAGAAGTGCCTCGCCGAAACTCTGTTCATACCCGAATGCATTGGTTCTGCAGCCATTGGTAATTACTACCGGGTATTTATGCCAGTTCTTCAGGGAATCCAGGTCGGTGGTGGTGATGTTGGGATTCATCCAGCGGTCGTCTTCTCCATGCCCGGTATAATTAATAAACCCGACTCCCCGGTTCATCAGCTTAAGAATGGAATCGCGCAGGGAGCCGGATTCGGGATGAAGAAATAGGTGGGCATTCACCCCGTTGGAGGAATTGAAATAATTTGCGGATGCATAATTAATTTGTCCGTTTCCATAAGTAGGAGCATAGGTATAGTCAACCCCGGCTATCAGCATGGCTGTATCAAGATACTCTGTTGAAGGAAGGAGGCATTTTTCGTATTCAATTGTCTTATCGAGCTGATTTTTAAGTTGCTCAGGCGTGCGGGCTGACATGCGTCCGTAATAGACTTCCGGCAGATAATCGTTGTTTCCGTCATATTCTGCATAGTAGAGATCGGTCAGGTGGCCTGATGTTTTTCCGTAAAAGGCAGGAATTACCTCATGGTCTCCGCAGATCAGGAGGTAGGTGGGGGGCGGATTGTCGGCAGAGGAATTCATGAAAATTTCCCTGAGCTTTTCGTGCATAGCTTCCGCGGTATTTCCGACCCCGTTTTCTCCTTTGTACACCACGGTTATGTGGTATCCGATCTGTTTCTTCCATTTGATAAAGGGCTGCAGAACCTGCCGGAACATGGTATCGGCCAGAATTACGTAGGATATGGGCATACGCGTCATGGTGTCTTTCAGTTGCTGCCCCAGGTATAATATCTTGTGCTGCAGCATCTTGTTAATGAGAGCCGACTTTGCACCTTCTGAGGGCGTGAAGCCTTCTTCCGGCTGAATTCTTATTTTTCGGATAATACGGAGCGTGCCTTGTACCGGATTGTAATATACCGGCCTGATGGTAAGCAATCCTATGGGCTCCCCGCTCAAGGTGCCCTGTTTTATCATTGTCACACAGGCGGAGTCAGGGTACCATGCATCCCGCTGGTAGGTTCTGATATCTGCGGTAAAAAGAGGTGAACTGCTTTCGGCTCCGGTTAACACCGGCTGAGGAATGGGCAGCAGCGGAACAGCGGGTACCGGCAGGGAAAGGAGTGTATCAGACTCAATTACAAAGTGAAAGTTTTTTATGTTCCGCAACGATATCAGCTGATGAAAGACAGGCAAAAAAGGCTGCCCCGGAAGGTCGTCTTTTCCCATGCCCCGGCTATGCACTGTGAAGTAAGTTTGCCCCGAAACCTTAACAGTATCCAGGATCAGGGAGGGAGTTAAAAATACCAGTTCCTTGCCTGTCGCTGCATTTTCCTTTAGCAAGACAGCCTGTTCACTTCCTGCCGAAATCTTGATTCCCTGGCCATTCACAGCAAATAACAGGAAATGCAACAGGATAAAACAGACCGCTTTTCTGGAAAGAAATATCATAAACAGCAACAGAACCTTTACGAATGTAAATCATTTTGGGAAATTTGACCATAAAACCAGACCTAATGTGACGAACATCGTAAATATGTATTTGAATGAAAATTAAATTCCAATAGGTTTTTTGAGGTAATGTACTGAAAATAACTATTTTAGTATTTAAATTAATTTAGACCGAATTTTTTACGAATGACGGACAGAAAACGAGACATTTTGGGTACTTTTAAAGAAACTGCAATTTTCCGGATATGAAAAACATTTACCGCTTATTATCAGGTTCGACATTCGCGGCGATAGTTTTCTGCTGTATTTTGTTGCATTCAGGTTTGGCTTTCGGGCAGAATGTTGCTGTAACCGATGTCGATGGCTACAGTCCGCATGCTTCAGCCATGCTGGACGTGAATTCTACCTCCAGGGGCTTTTTGCTTCCCCGGCTTACCACAGCGCAGATGAATGCGATCAGCGCTCCTTCCGTGGGTTTGCTTGTATTCAATACCACGGCGAATGCCGTATATATGTTCAACGGCACAACCTGGGTGAGCTTGCTTTCGTTTGGCGTTTCGAGCCTGACAGCGCCTGACGGAAGTCCTTCCAATGCATTGGTTGTCGATAACAACGGGAACATTGGCATCAATCAGACGGTGCCTTCTGCTTTATTGCATATAAAAGGAACCGGAAGCCAGCCTGACAACTACCTGCGGCTGGAGGCCAACACAGGAGGGTATTACGGCAATATTTTCTATGATTCCCAGGGAATGAAGTTTCGCACCAGGAATGCGGGGAATGGTTTTTATTTTCAGAACAGTGCCGGTAAAACAAATTTTGCTCTTCTGGATAACGGGTGGATAGGTATTGGCAGTTCAACACCCCAGGGTAAGTTTGAGATTCAGGGTGATGCGTCGATGAACGCTGATTCGGCGCTTTTTGTTGTGAAAAACCGTAATGGAGAGCCTGTTTTTGTTGTTTATGAGCAGGGTGTAAGAATTTATATTGAAGACCTTCCGGGAAAAGGGGGCAAGGGTGGGTTTGCTATCGGTGGCCGGTCTCCTTCCAAGGGAGCCCTCACGGGTGATATTATGCTGGTTACGCCTGACAGTGTGCGAATAACTTTGGAAGAGCAGATTGCCAAGGGAGGAAAGGGAGGATTTGCGGTAGGTACACGTACCCCCACCAAAGGGAGCGCCACACCGTTTATGAATGTTACCCCTGAGAATTACTGGATAGGGCAGGAGAGCGGTATCAGCAATACTACGGGGAAGTACAATGTTTTTATGGGGTACCAGTCGGGAAAGGCCAATACCACCGGAATGTACAATGCTTTTGTCGGGTACCAGTCGGGGACGGCCAATACCACCGGAACGGCCAATGCGTTTTTCGGAAATCTGTCAGGCAAATCAAATGTTGACGGTGGCGCCAATACCTATCTTGGCACAATGGCAGGTATCAATACCATTGGCGGCAGTTACAATACCTTTGTCGGAGGTGCTGCCGGTGCCTCATTTAAAAAGGGAAACAACAACATCTTTATTGGAGTATATGCAGGAGGCAATGGAAATTTTACCTCAGTGCCAGAGGGGGGCGACAACAATATTCTGATTGGAAACGGTTCCGGGGCGCACCTTACCACCGGATATGACAACCTGGCAATAGGAACATCGGCTGCAATTTTTATCACTACCGGGAATTCCAATGTAGCCATCGGGAAGGAAGCCGGCAGATCGCTCACAACCGGGGCTAATAATTTGTTTGCCGGTTATCAGGCCGGTTACAGCAATACAATATCTGGATACAATGTATTTTTAGGCTATCAGAGCGGGTATTCCAATAACGAGGGACAGTACAATGCTTTTCTTGGCTATCAGGCCGGTTTCAGCAATACAACATCGGGATACAATGTATTTTTAGGCTATCAGAGCGGGTATTCCAATAACGGCGGACAGTACAATGCTTTTCTTGGCTATCAGGCCGGTTACAGCAACACTACAGGCAATTATAATACCTTCATGGGATACCAGTCAGGTTTTCTGAATACAGGTGCATCGTATATTACTGCGGTGGGCTACCAGGCAGGTTATTCTCTGGCAGATTGGCAGGCAGGTACCTATGTGGGTTATATGGCAGGGAAATATAACACAGGCCGGACGAATGTTTTTGTTGGTAGTTCGGCCGGATATACCGTATCAACCGGTGAAGACAATGTGTTTGTCGGCGGAGGTGCCGGCGGGGATTATGATAATTCATCCAGCAGGTTCACAGGAAGCCGGAATGTATTTATCGGTAAATATGCCGGTTTCCGTTATTTTAACGGAAGCAACAATGTATATCTGGGTACTTCAGCGGGGTCTGATGCCACCGGCTCGGGTAACATTTTTATTGGATATAGTGCAGGGCAGGGTACTGCCGTATCCAATACCCTGATTATTGACAATGCCGGTGGAGATGCTTCTTCGGCATTGATGTACGGCGATTTCAATCTGAATCTGTTGCGTATCAACGGTGATGTGGGAATAAATACCGGTGCAAGCGTTTACTATGGATTAGGTATTGGTCTGGATGCCAATGATACCTACGGCCTTGTTGTCTGGGGTCCCACCTGGTGTTCATCGGGCACATGGTCTGGTTCTGATATACGCCTGAAAAAGAACATTGTGCCCCTTAGCGGAAGCCTCGGGAAAATTCTGCAGTTGCAGGGTGTGAATTTCGATTACCGGACGGATGAATTTCCTGATAAAGGCTTTGATAAAGGAAGACAAATCGGTTTTGTTGCCCAGCAGGTTGAACCGCTATTTCCTGAACTTGTCAGGGAAGGTCCTGACGGGTATAAGGCCGTTGATTATTCCAAGCTGGTTCCGGTGCTGGTGGAAGCCATCAAGGAACAGCAGAAGCAGATTGAACAGCTTCAGCAGAGGGTTGAACAGCTTGAGAAGCAAAGCAGGCCATGATGCAGGGTATTTAACACCAATTAACCGGTAAGCAGATGAGATCCTTATTCTTACTCGGGATGTTATTGATGCTGACCTGCTCCATGCAGGCCCAGAAAGGCATTATTAACAAAGGAGCCCTGATTGTGGTGAGCGGCAACGCTGTGATATCAGCTCAGGGTTCCGGTGCTTCCTATATCAACCAATCGGCAGGTGCTGTTTCCGGCCGGCTGAGCCTGAACGGTAAAATTTATTTGCAGGGCGACTGGCTGAACAACGCCGATGGAGGGACTGTGCTTCTTAGCCCTTCCAATGCCGGGGAGGTGATTTTTCAGGGAGGTTCTGCCCAGACCATAGGTGGAACCCTTCCTACTGTTTTTGGCAAAATTTCTGTCAGTAATCCCGGAGGGGTATTTCTTTCCAACCATGTTTCCCTTGCCGGCGACCTGTTGCTAAACACAGGATCTTTGTACCTGTCCGATTACCATCTTACTCTTGGACCTATGTCGGCCGTTGCCGGAGAGCCATCGGAAATGGCTATGGTAATTACCGACGGAGCCGGCGAACTGCGAAAAAAATTTGATGCTCCTGCCGGTTTTGTTTTTCCGGTAGGTGATAACACCAATGTTCAAGAATATTCGCCGGTGTCGGTGCTTTTTACCTCAGGTACCTTTGCCGGTGACGCCTTTGCATCTGTGCGCGTTTTCAATACCAGGCATCCTCTGAATTCCAGTTCAGCCAACTACATTAACCGATACTGGAGCATGTCGCAAAGCGGAATCACTGACTATTCGGCTGAACTGAAATTTTATTATACCCCGGCAGACGTTCAGGGCGATGAACTGGTATTGTTTGGAGGTCAGTATACCGCTCCGTTGTGGACCAAACTCAGTGCAGTAAATACGGCAGAGCATTCTTTCTCAGCCACCACGAATGTGCTTTCTGAATTCACGGCAGGGGAAAGCAGTGCATTTGAATCTACCTCGGTTGCGGAGGAAAAATTCCATGTCCGATTGTATACCTGGCGCAACAATCTGATGATTGTGGCCGATAATCCGGAGGTGCTGGGCCCGTTTGTCGGAATTTATAACCTTGCCGGTCAAATGGTTCAGACCTGTGCATTGCAAAAGGAAAAAATTAACCAGATTCAAACCTTTTTGCCCGCAGGAATTTACATTGTGAAAATGGCCGGAAGGGACAAGGTTTACACGGCCAAACTATATTTTCCAGGCAACTGAAGCAGATAAGGCCTTTTGCCTCTGTAGCCTGTTGAGCGGATATTACCATAATTTTCGCTGGGCAAATGGTTGTTATCACCAATTAACTTTTTATCTTTAAGACGAAAATAACCGCACCGGGATGCACATGGTTTTTCGTCTGCGTATTGCATGTATTCTTGGGTTTGTGGTGCCATTTTCCCTTTTTTCCCAGGTTTTTGAAAAGGGGATGGTGCTGGTTAAAAATTACTCACCGATTGAAAACGGGTTCGGAGCCTGGAACTATGCTGTAGCCAGAGATCATCGCGGTGTAATGTATTTTGGCAACAACGATGACGGGGTGCTCGAGTACGATGGCGTCTCCTGGCGCAAAATCTTTGTCCCCAAAGGCATTGTCTGGTCACTGGCTTCCGATAGTGAAGGAAGAATTTATGTAGGCTCCGAGGGTGATTTTGGCATGCTGGTTCCCGATGCTTCAGGGAAACTGCAATACCGATCTTTTTTGACTCTTGTTCCCGATTCAGCCCGGCTCTTCTCTTCCATATACAACATTTTCTGCCACGACGGAAAGGTATATTTTGCATCCACCGAATACCTTTTTATTTGGTCCGGGAAAACAATCAGTGTATATGCATTCCCGCGGAGTCTGAATTCCTACTGGTCGTTTCTGGCTAATGGGAAGATTTTCCATGGATCCATATCCAGGGGGCTTCTTGTTTTTGACGGAAAGGAATTTGTTCCGTCTCCCGGAGGAGAGGTCTTTGCTTCCATTCCTGTGCAGGCGGTTTTGCCATACCGGAATGATTCCCTGGTGGTTTTTTCAAGCCAGGGAGTGCGGCTATACAATCCGGTTACCGGACAGGTGAGCGATTTTCTGAGCAGGGAAACTGCTTTGTGGTTAAAGGGCACAAATATATACAATGCAGTTTCGTTGCCTGATGGAAGGTATGCCATCGGGACCATTGAAAAAGGGGTCGTTATCATTGACCAGGAGGGAAGAATGGTCAACCACATTGACAAATCAAGGCGTCTGCAGGATGATGGCGTTACTGCTTTGTATGCCGGAAATGAGCCAACCTCCGGCCAGGGACTGTGGGTTACGCTTTCCTCCGGCATTTCGTGTGCCCAGATCTTTTCTCCCATCCGGATTCTGGGTGAAGAACAGGGGATTGAGGGAGAAATAACCGATGTTGTGAAGTTTAATGGCACGGTTTACATTGCTGCCGGTCGGAAAGTATATTATCTGAAGGGTGAAAATGCACCCGATGCTGCTTTTATTCCTATACCGGGTATTTCTTCTCCCTGGTCGTTTTGTCGCGTGCGCAATATGGGAGGGAAACAGGATTACCTGCTGGTAGCTACTGACTATGGGGTGTTTGAAATTACCGGACCCGGACAATCGGTTTCACTCGAAAAAGCGTATCATGTTCCTGCCTTTAAGGCCAGAGGTTTGTTCAATTCAACCAACAACCAGGGGACTGTGTATGTCTGCGGCCCTGATGGCCTGAACATTCTCCGGAGAATGCCCGCAGGATGGAAATTTGCCGGCACCTTCCATCAGGTAAAGGGAATAGAAACCAGAACTGCCATTGACGATGAAAATGGCAATGTGTGGATTGGTACCTATGCCAACGGAATTATCCGAATCAATATTTCGGGCAGGGATACTCTTGTGCGGCACTATGGCCTGGAAGACGGTCTGCCGACCCTGCGCGACGACAACGTATTCATTGTAAATGGTCGTTTGGTATTTGCCACTCCTTCGGGCGTGTATCGTTACAACAGTGCTGACGACAAAATTGTGCCCGATACCCTGATGGGCAGAGAATGGTCTGATGGAAGTAAGGGGGTTTTTAACTTTGTACGAATTGGCCCTCGGGAATACCTCGCAATTTGCGTTCAGGGTAGCCAGGCCTGGGTCGAAAAACTTCTGTTTACCGGCAATAGCCAGAAGCCCAGAGTAATTGAAGCTCCTTTCCGTCCTTTGACCAGAAGAATGATGTATAATGCTTACCGCGATTCCGATAGCGTTATCTGGATTGGCGTGGGAAATGAGCTGTATACCATTGACGAAAAGGTTCCTTTCCGGTACGATGCCCCCTTCAAAACCCTCATACGGAACATCACCATTGGAAAAGACTCCCTTTTGTTCGGAGGATATTTTGCGGGGAATTCATCCGACACATCCTCTTTTCTTCCTTTGCTGCAGCAGGAAAAGGGAATGCTGCCGGAAATACGGTTTGCCGACAACAGTGTGCAGTTTGAATATGCTGCTTCCTTTTATGACAAGCCGGAGGAAACACGGTACAGTTATTTTCTTGAAGGGTACCGGGATTATTGGTCGGCCTGGTCGTCTGAATCCAAGGTTTTTTTCAGCAATTTGTCACCAGGGCATTACGTATTCAGGGTGAAAGCACGGAATGTTTACGGAACCGAAGGTGAAGAAGCTTCCTTTGCCTTTGTTATTCTTCCTCCCTGGTACCGGACCATCTTTGCCTACATTATGTATGTTGTTGTGGCGGTTTTTCTGGTCTGGGGCATTGTAAAATACAATACGCGAAGGCTTCAGCTTGAAAAAATCCGGCTCGAAGGGATTGTGCAGGAACGTACGGCAGAGATACTTAAGCAGAAAAAAGAAATTGAAAATCAGCGCGATCAGATTGCTGCCCAGAAAAAAGACATTACCGACAGCATTGTTTATGCCAGCCGCATTCAGCAGGCGGTATTGCCAACGGAGAAGATTCTGGCCGAGCAGGTGCCGGAACATTTTATTCTTTTCAAACCGCGCGATATCGTGAGCGGAGACTTCTACTGGATTACCCAGAAAGGGAAGCGGACTTACATTGTGGCAGCCGATTGTACCGGCCACGGTGTTCCCGGCGCCTTTATGAGCATGCTGGGTATGTCGTTCCTGAATGAAATTGTGCTGAAAAGTGATATCAATGAGCCGGCTCAGATTCTCAATGAGCTCAGGGAACATGTGATTACCCAGCTGAGGCAGACCGGTGAGGAAAACGAGACGAAGGACGGAATGGATCTCTCTCTGGTAATTATTGACAGGGAAAGGAATGTCATTCAGTTTTCCGGAGCCAATAACCCAATGTATGTTGTGCGTCCGCTCACGGAGGAAGAAAAGAAAAACCCCGTGCCGGAGTCTCAGTTACCCCGCGGAACCGTGAGAAATGAAAATTATGAATTGATGCAGGTGGATGCCGACCGGATGCCGATCGGAATTTCCGCATACCTGCATAAACCCTTTTCTCAGGCGGAACTTCCTCTGGTTACAGGATATGCTCTGTATTTATTATCCGATGGGTACGAAGATCAGTTCGGTGGCCCGCAGGGAAAGAAATTCCTTTCCAGGGCATTTAAGCGACTTTTGTTGCAGATTCAGGATAAGCCCATGGCAGAGCAAAAGCTGATCCTTGACCGTACCATAGAGGAATGGAAGGGTAACCTCGATCAGGTGGATGATATTCTGGTGATCGGGTTCAGATTATAAATCTGCTATTTAAATCCATCAATTTCCCGTTATGGGATTAAGGACAATGGAGGCAGGGTTTCAGGGTTCCAATGTTCCAGAGTTCCAGGGTTCCAAGGATTTCCGATTTCCCATTTCCCATTAATGAGGATTTCCGATTTCCCATTTCCCATTAATGTGTTCAGGTTTTCATAGCGTGATCTTATACAGGAAATAGGAAATTGGAAATAGGAAATTTTCGGGGATTTTTGAGTTGTGATTTGAGATTTTTAGGTGTAGGATAAGCATTAGCGTAAAGCGTAAGCCCTGAGCGAACGGCGAAAGGCGAACAGCGAATTTCAATTTCATCCGCATCGAATGGTGGGTTTTTTCTTCCATTCCCTGACCGGCCGCTGATATATTTTTTATATTTGCGTTTTTCAACTGCGTAATTAATATCTATATGAAGCCTACTTTGGTTGTTCTTGCCGCAGGAATCGGAAGCCGCTACGGAAGCCTCAAGCAGATGGACAGTTTTGGACCCGCCGGGGAAACCATCATTGAATTCTCTGTCTATGATGCACTCTTATCCGGATTTGAACGGGTGGTTTTCGTCATTTCCCGTGCCATGGAAAAAGATTTTGCCGAATCATTTGTAAAACGCTTTCCTGCACATGTTTCCATTGATTATGTCATTCAGGAGATGGAAGACCTTCCCGAAGGATTTCATATCCCGGAAGGAAGGGCAAAACCCTGGGGCACAGCACATGCTGTAATGGCTGCACGACATGCGGTGAAGGAGCCTTTTGCCATCATTAACGGAGATGATTTTTACGGACGCACCTCCTTTCAGCTGATAAGTGATTTCCTTTCGCAGGTTGGCATTAACGAGAACCGCTTCTGCATGGCAGGGTATTATATTCGTCAAACCTTATCAGAACACGGAACCGTTTCGAGAGGACTTTGTGAAGTGGATGAGAACAATTTCGTTACTTCCATTGTGGAACGTACAAAAATCGGATTTACCCCCTCCAAAGAAATAGCCTATCTTGATGAAAACGGAAAACAGGTTATTGTTAAAGGAGATCCGTTTGTTTCGATGAATATTTTCGGTTTTACTCCTGCATTTTTTAAATGGCTGGAAGAATATTTTGTTGTTTTTCTAAGGGAAACAGGACCCGACACAAAGAGCGAATACTTCCTTCCTTATATTTTGAACAAACTGATTAAAGATAAGAAGATCACGCTCAAAGTTCTGCCAACTCCGGAAAAATGGTTCGGGGTAACCTACAAGGAAGACAAACCCTTTGTAACACAGATGCTCAAAGAACTAACAAGCCGCGGTGTTTATCCGACTCCCCTTTGGAAAGGGAATAAATAATGTATGTATGAATGATGCAGGGTTTATGCAGGCCCGGACAGCTGCCGGACAGTTTCTTCAGGCCGGGGAAATCCAATCGGTCAAACCGATCGGTTCAGGCCACATTCATCAGACATTTCTGGTCAGCCCCGTTTCGGATAAAAAGCACAAACTTGTTCTGCAGAAATTCAATACCTATGTATTCCGTGATCCGGACGCAGTAATGCAAAACCTGTTTCTTATTACAAGCCATATCAGAAAGAAGGTGGAAAACAGCAGGGGAGAAGGTGCCGGAATGCTGGTGCTGGAGCCGGTAAAAACTTTGACCGGGGAAAACTACTTTGTTGATGCAGAGGGCAGCGTCTGGCGTTGTTTGCTGTATATTCCCGACACGGTAAGTTATGACAGGGCCCCCGATACTGCCGTGGTTTACGAAGGAGGAAAAGCATTCGGAACATTCATCCGCCTGCTTTCTGATCTTCCGGCAGAGAATGTTAAAATAACAATCCCTGAATTTCACAACCTTGATTTCCGGCTGGAACAGTTTCATCAGGCTATCCGGGATGGTTTAAAGGACCGGCGCGAAGAGACATCATCGGAGATTAAAATGATCCTGGAACGGGAAGAACAGATGAAACTGATACGAAAACTGGCTCAGCGCGGACTCATCCCTTTAAGGGTTGTCCATCATGATACAAAGATCAACAATGTGCTTTTTTCTGCCCGGAAGAAGGCATTGTGTGTCATTGACCTGGACACGGTAATGCCGGGGTTCGTGCATGACGATTTTGGCGATGCCATCCGTACCTTCACCAATACAGGGGAGGAAGATGATCCTGACCTTTCCCGCATTTCCATGAATCTTTCCTTTTTTGAAGCGTTTGCAGAAGGCTTTCTCGGTGCAGCCGGCGATATGCTGACTCCGCTTGAAAAGGAATACCTGCCCCTGTCGGCGCTGATTATGACCTACATGCAGACGATACGGTTCCTGACCGATTATCTGAACGGGGATACGTATTACAAAATTCATCATCCCAAACACAACCTGCAAAGAACCAAAGCACAGATGCAGCTTCTGCTGAGCATGGAGCAACAACTCCCGGCCATGCAGGAAATAGTGAAGCGCTTCAGTTAAACGCAGTGAAAGCGGCCCTTATGGCACATTGCGCAGTTGTTGATGCGCAATGTGGGTTCAAGCCGGATTATGCATTAGGAGTGAAGCGAACTAATGCATAGTGGGTTGGAATTTAGCGCCGGCATCCGGCTTAATCCCGCTGAAACGCAGTGGAAGCGGCCCTTGTGGCACATTGCGCAGTTGTTGATGCGCAATGTGGATTCGATTCTTCTTGATCGCATTGCCTTTGAATTTTCTAATGCCATGTTCGGGTTTATTCAATAAACCTGCGAATGGTATCTCTGATAACTCAAATAATCGCCACTAATATGCTCTCATACCTACCAATAGTTCGGGTTTTGTTTCGGTGTGGTTAAAAGTATTTTAGCATGTTCGGATTTCTCAAGCAATCCTTTAACCTTTTCAATATCAATTTGGTCTCCATTTTCATAGGCTTTATTTAATGTCAGAGCTGAATCTTCAGTCATAATTCGTTTTTAAATTTGCCTTAACATTTGGCGGTATGAAAAGTTGCCGATTACAGACGGTTTCCTGTCAGGACTCATCCCTCAGATGTGGGATTGAAGCGTGCAGAACCCTTTGAATGATTTGTAACTTCGGCAAATTTTTAATATGCATATTGGACGCTGGCACATTTTTCAGTCAATATTTAAAACCAAACATACGAAGTATTTTCTAATGGGTTTTTATTTTTCCAGTCTTTATCTTTATATTTTTTCCACCAGTCCTGATAAATATCTCTAACGATCCGGATTTCATACCCTTTAAGCCCCTTATATCTTTCCTTTTCATCTAAAGCTGTGTTAATTAAGTAAGGGTCAAGCGAACCATATCCGGTTCCATTTCTTATGCCTTCCACAGTCCAAAGCAAGCATTCTCCCAAAATAAAATATTCTCTTTCATAAGGGAATGGTGTTCGGGATGACATTGGATTAATGGGGAAATTTGAAATATGTGACGTGTCTTTCGCAAAATCAATGAGAGATTGAATTTGATTTTTCGTGAATTTTGGCATCTGTAGCCATAAATTTTCCCCGTTTTCTCCCTTTTCATAGCAATTGTAAGTTCCATTCTTAATTTGTTGAACAAATTTCTGCACATCAGGATGGTTGACATCAAACTCGTCTTTTTCACAACGAATACAGAAAAAGGTCAATATTGCAAGTAAAAACAACTTATTCATAATGGATGGTTTTTTCTATAGATGAAATATTCATTATAAGGGTTGCGTTTTTTTGCATGTTCAGTTAACCATTCGTTATTTGCAATGCACAGAGTTGAAAGCGAAGCTAGAGGAGTGTGTTCTATTATAACCACAAATGGTTGCCAATGGCCACAGATATGTCTTAGCTAACAAAACCCTGCGAATGGCGAACCACGAAAAGCAAATTTCTCCGAGGCGAAAGTAAAGCACACACAGAGATCGCAACCTATACCTTGCGAATAGCGGCAGCAAACTGCAAAAAGCCGCCTCTAGTTGGCCTTTTTCCAGCTGGTTATCTTGTATCCCCAGACGGAGTAAGCAAGAATAATAAAATAGGAGGGGACCAGAATCCAATAGGCTTTCTGGGTTGAGGTAAGTACGGCAATTTTTCCGTACGCCAGCGGCAGAAGCGCGCCTCCTGCAATCGCCATAATGAGCATGGCAGAAGCTGTTTTGGTATAACGCCCGAGTCCATTGATCGCCAGGGGCCAGATAGCAGGCCATACCAGTGAATTGGCTATACCCAGCAAAGCAATGAACAACACGGTGAGGGGTATGGTCAGCTCTACTGCCTGAAAGGTCACCAGGTCACGGAAAGGCAGGGTGAGAACAATATGTGAAGGGGTTAGAATGGCAGCCAGGGAAAAAACTATTCCAAGTGCTGCACAAATTTTCAATGCAGTACTTTGCTGTATCACTTTCGGAATCAGTACAATTCCTGACAGATACCCAATGACCATGCCCAGAAGAGTCAGGGAGGTGAAATACTTGGCTGAAGTCATGGAAATTCCCAAAGACTGGCCATACCGGATAATGCTGTCACCGGCAATTACTTCAACTCCTACATAAAAAAACAGGGCAATTACTCCCAGTACAAGGTTGGGGAAGGCAAAAACACTGTTTTTTCCAACGTTTGCCGCAGTAGTTGATTCATCTTCGGCCTCGGTATCCACTTCAGGAAGGTGGGCAATGCGTACCATGAATCCAAGTGCCAGCAGGATTACGGCCATGAATATATACGGCTCGATCACCCGGTGCGCCATGGCATCCAGAATCTGTGCCCTCACTACCGGATCGGTTGCTTCTTTAAGTTGCACTTCAAGAGCGTGGGCATCTTTCAGAACAATGCTTGCCAGCAGCACCGGAGCAATCATTCCGGCAACCTTATTGGCTATCCCCATAATGCTGATGCGCTGGGCAGCACTTTCACGAGGCCCCAGAATGGTAATGTAGGGATTGGAAGCTGTTTGAAGGATGGCCAGGCCTGTTCCCTGAACAAACAAACCGGTCAGAAATAAGGCAAATGACCTTGTAAGAGCGGCAGGTATAAATACGGTTGCTCCCAGTGCCATAATCCAGAGTCCTACCGTCATTCCGTTTCTGAAACCCGTAAATTTCAGAACCTGCGACGAAGGCAGTGCCATCACAAAATAGGAAATATAAAAGGCAAACGTAACAAAATATGCCTGAAAATCATTTAGTTCACAAGCCGTACGAAGAAAAGGAATCAGAATTCCGTTGAGCCATGTGACAAATCCGAAAATAAAAAACAAAATCCCTATAACAGTAATCGGAAGAATATAATCCGAACGTTTTGTAATACCTGAGTTTTGCATAGTATTCATACATTTTTGTGTAAAAACTTCACCTCTTGAAAAAACATTCAATAATAGCAAAAACCTTTTATTGTTTTTTAAACAATGCCAGGAAGCCCGAAATTTTTTTAAGTTTGTTCTTCTCTTTGCATTTAAAATTCAACATATGAAGAATGGTATTTTTTCGCTGGTATTAATTTGGGCTTCTGTATCTTTTGCTGTTTGTCAGAAGCAGACTACCCCTGATTGGGAAAATCCCGCTGTGGTTAGCATAAATGTTGAAAAACCGCATGCTTCGTTCTTTCCCTATGAAAGCACTGACCAGGCCCTGCTGAACAAAAGGGAATCCTCGGGTAATTTTGTATCGCTCAATGGCATATGGAAATTCAAATGGGTGGAACGTCCCTCTGATGCACCGGCAGATTTTTTCAAGCCTGGTTTTAATGATGCATCATGGGATGATTTTCAGGTTCCCGCCAACTGGGAACTCCATGGCTACGGATATCCCATCTATGTCAATATTCCCTATGAATGGACAAAGAATCCTGATCCGCCGAAGGTTCCCCACGATTACAACCCCGTGGGTTCTTACCGCCGGACTTTTACATTGCCTGACAGCTGGAAAGACAAACAGGTGTTCATTTACCTGGGGGATGTAAAATCGGCCTTTTATATATGGGTTAATGGCGAAAAAGTGGGATACCATGAAGGCAGCAAACTTCCGGCTGAATTCAATATTACAAAGTACCTGAAACCCGGCAGGAATCTGGTGGCCCTTCAGGTGTACCGGTGGTCCGATGGTTCCTATCTCGAATGCCAGGATTTCTGGAGAATCAGCGGCATTGAACGCGATGTGTACCTCTATGCCGTTCCTGCTGTTCATATATCAGATTTTTTCTGTCATACTCCTTTAATTAATGACTATACCGACGGACTTTTTCAGCTCGATATTAGAGTAAGGAACCTTTCAGATAAGCCAGCAGGTCCGTATGTTCTGAAAGCGCAACTTTACGATCCGGCCGATCTGAAAAAACCCGTTCTGACACTGGAAAAACAGGTAGCCCCTGCTGCCGGGGCAGAAGACAGTATCCGGCTTGAGCAGACTATACTGCGGCCCAAACCATGGACTGCCGAAACCCCCAACTTATATACTCTTTTGCTCACCCTTACCGATGCAAAAGGGAATATCAGCATGGCTACTTCGGTTCGTATTGGCTTCAGAACAAGCGAAGTAAAGGGAGGCCAGCTTCTTGTTAACGGCAAACCTGTTTATCTGAAAGGTGTAAACCGGCACGAACATGATGAGCTCAACGGGCATGTTATTTCGGAGGAATTAATGATCCGCGATATTCAGCTCATGAAGCAAAACAATATTAATGCGGTTCGTACCTGCCATTATCCCAATGCCGAACGCTGGTACGAACTCTGTGATCAATACGGAATTTACCTCGTGGATGAGGCCAATATCGAATCGCATGGTATGGGCTATGAACCGGGCAGAACCCTTGCCAACCGGAAAGATTTTCTGCCGGCACATATGGACCGTACCATCCGCATGGTTGAACGCGACAAGAATCATCCGTCGGTAATCATCTGGTCGTTGGGAAATGAGGCAGGTTTTGGTGAGAATTTCAAGGCAACTTACTCATGGATAAAACAGCGCGATAATTCCCGCCCTGTTCAGTATGAACGTGCTGAACTGGAGCCTTACACCGATATTTACTGCCCCATGTATGCCCGGATTCATGATTTGCTGCAGTATGCAAACAAGCCTCAGAAGCGTCCTCTGATTCAGTGCGAATATGCCCATTCGATGGGAAACAGTACCGGCAATTTTCAGGATTATTGGGATGTGATTGAGAGCAACCCCCAGTTGCAGGGTGGTTTTATCTGGGACTGGGTTGACCAGGGTTTTGTGAAAACCACGGCTGACGGAAGGAAGTTCTGGGCCTTTGGGGGCGATTACGGACCCAGGGATGTTCCAAGCGATCAGAATTTCTGTGCCAACGGAATAGTTGCTCCCGACCGTTCGCCGCATCCTGCCCTTGCCGAAGTCAAAAAGGTGTACCAGAATATCGGTTTTTCCGTCCTGCCAGTTACCGGCGAAGTGGAACTGAGAAATAAATTCATCTTCCGCGACCTGAGCGGCCTGGATGCTGCCTGGGAAATCGTTTCCGACGGCAAGCCTGTTGCATCGGGCACCCTTCCTTTGCCGGCGGTCAAACCGGGCGAAGTCTTCCGCTTCAAGCCCGAAGCAGATAATTTTGCACGGATTACCGGGAAGGAGTATTTTCTGAACGTTTATGTTAAAACACAAAAAGAAGAAAACCTGATTCCGGCTGGTCATATCATTGCTTCTCAGCAGTTTGCCCTTTCGGATGTGCCGGTTTACTTTACTAATGAAGGCAAAACGGGAACTGTGGTTACACAGGATCAGGATTTTATAACACTTTCAGCAGGCAACGTCAAGGCCAGAATTGGTAAAAATGACGGATTGCTCCAGGCATTTGAGGTGAATGGCAGGAACATGCTGGTGAGTGCCCTTGAACCTGAGTTCTGGAGAGCTCCAACCGACAATGATTTTGGAAATGCTATGCATTACCGTCTGAAGGTTTGGCGGTATGCCGGTGCTCACAGGGAACTGAAGAATCTTACCGTGAACGAAAAGGATGGTGTTCCTCAGGTAGCAGCCGACCTGTACCTCCCGGATGTTTCCTCGCAGATGAAAATTTTGTACCAGATGAAGGCCGACGGAAGCCTTGCCGTGGATGTTGCTTTTGTTCCCGGAAGCAGCAAGCTTCCCGAGATACCGCGTTTGGGCATGCACCTGTGTTTGCCGGAGGAGTTCAGTACCATAACCTGGTATGGAAGAGGTCCACAGGAGAACTATATCGACCGTTTAACATCTGCATTTGTGGGTTTATACACTGATAAGGTCGAAAACCAGCTCACCAAATACGTAAGTCCGCAGGAATGCGGCCATCGCTGCGATACCCGCTGGATGACCCTGACCAATGGCGCCGGGGAAGGAATACAGTTCTTCGGAAAACCATTGTTCGGCTTCTCCGCACTGAATTACACCAATGAAGACCTGACGCAGGAAAAACGTGGTTCCATGCATCCCACTGATCTGACAAAACGGAATTTTGTGTTTGTTAATATTGATTACAAACAGATGGGAGTTGGAGGCGACGATTCCTGGGGTGCTCCCGTACACGCTAAATACTGCATCCTGCCTCAGCCTGCCGAATGGGGCTTTGTAATTAAACCTTTGGTAAAATAGTCACCAGTTAATAACCAGAAACTATGACAAACCGGAGAGATTTCCTTAAACTGACAGCACTTACCGGGCTGTCGTTTTACCTGAGTCCTGCCTTTGCTATGGCTCAGGAAGTTAAGAAACCAGCCGTCCGCATTGGCCTTATTGGGGCCGGTTTGCGAGGGTGCTCCCATCTCGAGCTTCTTCTGGCACGCAATGATGTGGTTGTTCCGGCTATCTGCGACATCGATCCCGAACGGATTGAAGTGGCAAAAAGTATGTTCCGTAAGGCAGGAAAAAAAGAACCGGAAGTTTATACCGGCAGTGAATGGGCCTGGGAAAAACTTCTGCAACGAACAGATATTGATGGGGTGGTTATCGCCACTCCCTGGCTCTGGCATACCAAAATGACCGTGGGTGCCATGAAAGCAGGCAAATATGCCGGAGTAGAGGTGTCGGCAGCTACTACCCTCGACGAATGCTGGGATCTGGTCAATGCACACGAAGAAACCGGCGTACCCATGATGATTCTTGAAAATGTGTGTTACCGCCGCGATATTATGGCCGTTTTGAACATGGTTCGGCAGAATGTATTCGGCGAAATCCTGTATGCCCATTGCGGTTATCAGCACGATCTGCGCGAAGTGAAATTTGAACCCGGCGTGGAATTTGGCGATAAGGGAGTTCATGAAGCACGCTGGCGTACACAACATTCTGTCTATCAGAACGGGGATATTTATCCAACCCATGGTCTCGGACCGGTAGCCGTTATGATGAACATTAACCGGGGCAACAGGTTCCTTTCGCTTACCGCTTCGGCAACCAAAACGCGCGGACTGCATAAGTACATTGTTGACAAGGCCGGCCCCGACCACCCGAATGCCAAAGTCCGATTCCGGCTTGGAGATATTGTAACCTCAACCATTACAACCGTAAATGGTGAAAATATTGTGGTAATTCACGATACCAACAATCCGAGGCCGTATTCGCTTGGTTTCCGTATCCAGGGTACGCAGGGATTGTGGATGGATGACGGCGACCAGATATATGTGGAAGGAATCAGTTCCCCGCATCAGTGGGATAAGGCAGAAACCTGGTTAAATAAATATGATCACCCGCTTTGGAAAAAGTATGAACATCTGGCAGAAGGAGCCGGACACGGAGGAATGGACTTTTATGTTATCAATGCTTTCGTTGAAATTATCCGCCGTCAGGCTCCGGCTCCTCTGGATGCCTATGATGCTGCTGCGTGGAGCGCGGTAACACCCCTTTCAGAAGCTTCCATAGCTGCCGGCGGGGCTCCCCAGGAGTTTCCCGACTTTACCAACGGACAGTGGATGGTTCGCAAACCTATCTTTGCTCTGGATGATACGTATTAAAAACGTTTAAATTTCTGAACCGTAATGAAAAAAGCAAGATTATTTACGTTGTTGGCTGCAGGCTTGTTTTTTGCAAGCTCATGCCATCGCGGGCCGGCGTATCTCAATCCCCGGCTTCCGGTTGAGAAGAGGGCCATGGATTTAGTTTCCCGGATGACCCTTGATGAAAAAATCTCCCAGATGATGAATTCGGCTCCCGCCATTCCCCGATTGGGAATTCCCGAATACGACTGGTGGAGCGAGGGCTTGCACGGTGTAGCCCGGGCGGGTGTGGCTACGGTCTTTCCGCAGGCCATCGGCCTCGCCGCCATGTGGGATACCAGTACCATGTTTACCGTAGCATCGGTAATCGGCGATGAATTCCGGGCCAAGTACAATGATTTCGTCAAACGAAATGAAAGAGGAATTTTCAAGGGGCTTACGGTATGGTCTCCCAACATCAATATATTCCGCGATCCAAGATGGGGCCGTGGACAGGAAACTTATGGAGAGGATCCCTACCTGACCGGATGTACGGGCGTTGCCTTTGTAAAAGGATTGCAGGGAAACGACCCGGTGTACCTTAAAACGGTTTCCACTCCAAAACATTTTGCCGTTCACAGCGGTCCCGAACCCTTCCGCCATCAGTTCGATGCCCGCATCAGCCAGCGCGATTTCCTCGAAACCTACACCCCTGCCTTTGAAGCCTGTGTGCGCGAAGGAGGAGCCTGGAGCGTTATGGGGGCATACAACCGCTATATGGGGGAAGCCTGCTGTGCCAGTAATGTCCTCCTGAAAGAGACCCTCCGCGGAAAATGGGGATTCAAAGGCTATGTGGTATCTGACTGCGGGGCTATTGACGATATTTATATGTTCCATAAAATTGTTTCCACGCCCGAAGAGGCTGCCGCAATGGCTGTTAAGGCCGGTTGCGACCTGAACTGCGGCAATACCTACCAGTACCTGAAACAGGCCGTGGAAAAAGGACTCATTACCGAAGCAGAAATTGATACCGCGGTTAAACGGCTGTTCATTGCCCGTATTAAACTGGGTATGTTTGATCCGGAAGAAAAAGTACCCTTCAATAAAATTCCTATTGAGGTGAATGACTCGAAAGAGCACAGGGCATTGGCCCTTGAAGCTGCCCGCAAAAGCATTGTGCTTCTCCGCAACCAGGGCAATCTGCTTCCGCTGAAAAAGGAAAATCTGAAAACTATTGCCGTGATCGGGCCAAATGCCAACAGCGTGGACGCTCTGTACGGAAATTATAACGGGGTTTCCTCTCATCCGGTAACACCTCTTGAAGGTATCAAAAATAAGGTGGGAAATTCGGCTAAAGTTCTGTATGCTCAGGGATGCAGTTATACTGATGCTACGCCTTCCCTTTCTCCCGTTCCTGCAGAATGGCTCAGTTATGACGGGAAGCCCGGCCTCAGGGCCGAATATTTTGCCAATACGGATTTAAAGGATCAGCCTGTTGTTACCCGTACTGATGCACAAATTGATTTTGCCTGGGACGGAACAAAACCGGCTGAAAATCTTGAGAATCAGAATTTCTCGGTGCGGTGGACAGGCCGTCTTACTGTTCCCGAAACGGGCAAGTACTGGTTGGCCATTACTGCCGATGATGGCCTGCGGCTTTTTGTGGACGGTAAGAAAGTTCTGGAAAGCTGGATTCGTCAGGCCCCCACAACCTACAAGACAGTTCTTTCCCTTGAAAAAGGAAAACCGTATGATCTTGTAGTTGAATATTACCAGGGTGCGGGAGGGGCAATGATCCGTTTCGATTACGGCCGAGCAGAGCAGGATCCGGTGAAAGAAGCTGTTCGGCTCGCTTCACAGGCCGATGTAATTCTGTTTTTTGGCGGATTGTCTCCCTCGCTTGAGGGTGAGGAAATGCCCGTAAAAGTGCCTGGTTTCAGCGGTGGTGATCGTACCGACATAGCCTTGCCTGCTATCCAGGAAAATCTTCTGAAGCAGCTTTACAAGACCGGCAAGCCGATGGTATTTGTTAACATGAGCGGATCGGCCGTGGCGTTTAACTGGGCCGCCGAAAATATTCCTGCTATCCTGCAGGCATGGTATCCGGGCGAGGAAGGAGGAAATGCCATTGCCGACGTATTGTTCGGAGACTATAACCCGGCAGGGCGACTTCCTGTGACTTTCTACCGCTCGGTAAACGACCTTCCTCCCTTTGAGGATTACAACATGACGGGACGCACGTACAAATACTTTACCGGGAAACCCCTCTATCCGTTTGGTTACGGATTGAGCTATACTTCGTTCCGGTATGGCGACCTGAAGGTTCAGCCGGAGGTAAAAACCGGCGAACCCCTGAAGGTCAGTTTAACCGTTGAAAATACCGGAACATCCGACGGAGAGGAAGTGGTGCAATTGTATGTGAAGCATCCCGATGCAAAGGTGCCGGTGCCTCTTTCCTCACTGCAGGGCTTTCGCAGGATATTCCTGAAAGCAGGAGAGAAGAAGGAAGTGGATTTTACCCTGATTCCGCGTCAGCTGGCAGTGATTGACAACGACGATTTACGGAAAGAACTCCCGGGTGTCGTTCAGATTATCGTTGGTGGCTATGCTCCCGTAGCCGGTGAAATTCCCGCAGGATTTGTCCGGGCTGATGTCAGCATTGCAGGAGAACCGTTTGTAATAGAGTAAAGCGGCATTAAAAAAGGTGCTTCCCGGACCGCTTGCCGGGAAGCACCTTTTTTATGCCTTAATTTAGCCCACGTTGCGCATGAAAAGTTGCGTAATGTACCCCAGAAGCCGTTTAGCCGGATGCCGGCGCAAAAGGCTAACACACTGCGCATTAGTTCATCTGCAATCCTGATGCCCAACCTTGGTATAAGACATTATGAACCCTTGCTAAGGAGCAACCGCCTGAATGATGGTTTTTCTATGCCAGGGTATGGATCAGTTCAATCATCTGCTTGAACTTTTCAGTTATTTTTTCATTTTCCTCCAGAATACCCTTCACAAACTTATTGTTTTCGAAAGTTCCTCTAACATTGGTGAAATCCATTTCCTGCACCTGCGCGTTACCGTCTATGCCGTATCCTATGCGGCTGTTGGCGTCAAATTCCTTTTTTGCATCGGCCAGGATCATTTGATTGAGCTGCAACTTGCTGTCTTTCCATTGGGTAAGAATTCTTTCCAGCTTTTCCCTTTCAGGGTTTCGCACGTTTAATCCTTCATTTTTTTCAAGCTGTACAGCTGTCCAGCTCCAGGAAAGTTCGTCGTATTCCGCATAGAGCTGATGCAACCGTTTTTCCAGTTGTTTCAGTTCGGTTATTTTTCCTTTCTGTATATCGTCCCTGAGCCGTTCGGTTTCATTTGCCGGGGCAATCAGGCCGCAGAGGTCGTGCCATACATCCGAAACTTTTCCGGTTTTGGGGACGAGCAGGGCAAACGGGGTCTCAGATGTTTCTTTTTCCTTTACTTTATCCAGTCTTTTTACCAGCTGATCACCAAAAAAGATTTGCAATGCTGTAGTATAATATTTACGGGTAGCCGAGAGCATCAGCCGGTTAATACGTAAACCCTTGTACTGCACATGCTCCTGCTTACGGGAAGCTTTTTCGGCCAGGCTCTGCATCAGGTCGAGGGCTTGCTGGCACCGGCCGGCGATGTACGGATTGAACAGGTCAAAGTGGATCAGATCGAGCTTGTCAGTATCTTTTCTCCGGTCGCGAACCGGCCATTTTTCGGCATCCCGTTTTGTTCCTACCGTGAAAAGATTCATTCCCGGATATAAAACACTTTTCCCTTCTTCTTCACGTATGTAGCTGAAGGGGAACTCCGAAGCATCAAAATTGGAAAAGTGCTTTCCTATAATAACCGAATACGGTCCGATGCGGGAAGGAAGCAGCACATAGGCAAAGGATCCGGTTTTGGAACCCCGGTCGAAAATGCCCTGATGCACCGGTCCGAGCTTGTACATGTGGTTGCTGTGGTTGGTTCCGCTGCCGGCATTGAAGAAGGAATAAAGGGAAGCAATCAGCAGGGTTGATTTATGGTGGGTAACGGTATAAGGCCCTGCAAAAATGCTGCAGGCTTCGCTGTGAAACCCTTCGCAGTTGGCAAAGAAAAGGGAGTTTTCGGCCGAAAACTGCTTTCCTATCTGAACTCCCTGTCCGACAAAACAGTTCAGTAGCAAGGCGCCTCCGTCAACTGACGAGCCGCTCTGGATAATAAAGTGACGGGCCGATACACCGGGGCCTGCAAATACCGGAGCTTCTCTTTTGCTCACTATGGTCCCGTCTTCCAGAAGAGTGACTCCCTGCAGGGTCGCCATTTCACCCACTCTGACGTTTTTGATCTGCTCACAACCAATAATTCTGCTTTCATCGCCTATGTACCCAAGGGAAGATTTTTTCCCTTCACAATAAGCCTCTATGATTTTTTTCAACCGGTCGGTAAAGGAAAGGTCTTCGCGGTACAGTGCCATCATATAGGCTATCTGGGCCGAAAGACGGTCAAACAGAATAACTTCCCTGCCCCCGGATTCGTTCAGCACCTCGGCATGGACTCCGTTGCCGAAAGAAGTCTCTCCGGTGGTTTCCATGGAACCAACATGGCAGATCATGACTTGTTTACCGGTCTCATAACCCGAAAGGAATCCTACGTCATCAATCCGGTTATTTTCGCCAATGACGCAATCGCACACTGCTGCCCGGCTGATTCCGCAAGGCAGTGGTTTGCCCGTGTCCGATGTCAGGAATCCGTCCTGCCGGGCAATTGACACTTTTCCTGAAAAGGTTGTTTGGTGAAAACGTTCCGGGAGGAAAGGATCGGCTACCAGGACGGAGTTCCACGACTCCGCCCGGCAGCCCTGTCTTTCCAGTTTTTCAATTTCACCGGTGGTAAGATTTCTAACTTCCATCAGAGTTTGGGTAGATTGTTAAGTGAATGGTTTTCAATGTCTCTGAAATACTTCACTGTACCGACTTTCAGTTCCATGGTAGATTCTTCGTCGCAGCAGATTATTCCATGCTGGTGAAGCTGAAGCATCGAAACAGTCCACATATGGTTCACTCCTCCCTCCACGGCATGCTGAAGGGCGCGGGCCTTACTATATCCGCTGATGATGATCAGCACTTCGCGGGCGTCCATAACCGTACCCACGCCAACGGTAAGGGCTGTCCTGGGAACCTTTGAAATATCATTGTCAAAGAAGCGGGAGTTAGCTACCAGCGTATCATAAGTGAGGGTTTTGATGCGGGTGCGGGAAGTGAGCGATGAACCGGGCTCGTTGAACGCAATATGTCCGTCGGGGCCAATTCCGCCAAGGAAAAGATCGATACCGCCGTATTGTTTCATTCGTTCTTCGTAGGAACGGCATTCGGCCTCCAGATCGGGTGCGTTTCCGTTGAGAATATTGATGTTCTCACGCGGAATGTCAATATGGTCAAACAGATGATGGTGCATGAAATAATGATAACTCTGCGGGTGGTCTTCCGGCAGGCCCACATATTCATCCATATTGAAGGTAATGACGTTTTTGAACGATACCTTTTTCTGTTTGTAAAGCTCCACCATAGCCTGGTAGGTACCAATAGGCGAAGAGCCTGTTGGCAGGCCCAACACAAAGGGTTTCTGAGGGGTAGCCTGGGCATTGATCTTGGCGCATACATAGTGCGCAACCCAATTGCTCAGTTTTTTGTAATCGTCAAAAATCAAGATTCTCATAGCAGTTTGGATTTAGTTAGTTAGTATTCAGGAATTATTTGAAAGAAGAATTTTCACATCGGCGGCCATGCATCCTTTGCCTTCATCCAGCACAATGAGGGGATTGATATCGAGTTCGGCGATGCGGGGGTGGGCAAAGGCAAGGTGGGAAAGGCTGACAAGTGTTTTAACCAGGGAAGGAATATCGCGTTTTGTTCTGCCTCTGGCTCCGGTAAGAAGGGGATAGGCTTTCAGTTCTTTCAGCATTGCTTCTGCTTCTTCTTCCCCGAACGGTGCGATTCTGAAGCTCACATCACGGTATATTTCAGCAAAGATTCCTCCCATTCCGCACATGACAACCGGTCCAAAGGATGGATCGCGCTTAATCCCCAGGATAATTTCTTCTCCTCCTGGGATTTGTTTTTCAACCAGTATCCCGTTGATTAAAGCCTCGGGCATGGTACGGGAAACGTTTTCGGTAATGCGTTTAAAGGCATTCAGGACATCTTCTGCAGAGTTAAGGTTCAGGAATACGCCTCCCACATCGGTTTTATGCAAAATCTGTTCTGAGGCAACTTTCAGAACAACGGGATAACCGCATTCTGATGCCCATTTTGCCGCTTCTTCGGGTGTGTGGGCAAGAAACGATTCGGCTACGGGAATTTTCCAGGACCTGAGCAGGGGCGCTCCGTCGGTTTCGGTAAGTACTTTTTTCCCTTTTGCAGCAGCATCTTTAAGTATGGTTTCTGCTTCTGGGTGAGCATTCACGGGAGGAATGGCTTTTTTGCTCTGGAGCATCTGACGCAGCTTTTTAAACTGCAGAACCCTGGCAAGGGAACGAGCCATGGATTCCGGCAACTGATAATGGGGAATGCGGTTGCGTTGCAGTACCACAATGCCCTCCTTAACGTCGGCTTCACCCATAAACGAAGTATAGACGGGTTTGTTGTAATGGCTCGATACTTTGGCAACCTCGCGGGCAATGAGGTCAATATCGGTCATTGACTGAGGGGTGAGAATGGTGAAAACCGCGTCCACATTGGGATCTTTAAAAGCGGCCGTAAGGGCGACGTTGTAGCGGTCGGCCCGTGCATCACCAATTACATCCACCGGGTTTTTGATGTTGGCCGTCGCCGGAAGATTTTTTTTCAGGAACTGGGTTGTATCTTCTTCAAAACGTGCCATGGTAAGTCCGTTCTGAATACAGGCGTCGGTAGCAAGCACTCCCGGGCCGCCGGCATTGGTAATCACAGCTACCCTGTTTCCTTCGGGCAGAGGCTGGTAAACATAGGCTGTGGCAATATTGAACATTTCTTCAATCGTTTCACAGCGAATGATGCCTGCCTGTGTAAAGGCCGCATCGCAGATGGCATCGCTACCGGCCAGAGAACCGGTATGCGAAGCAGCGGCAGCAGCACCTTCCGAGGTGCGGCCCGCCTTCAGAATGAGCAGGGGCTTGTTTCCTTTTACGATCACCTCGCGGGCAGCCTCCATGAGGGCCGGTCCGTCGGTGATTTCTTCAAGGTACATCAGAATGATCCTGGTTTTTGGATCGTCTTTCAGGTAATACAGTAAATCAATTTCCGAAATGTCCGCTTTGTTACCGAAACTGATGAACTTGGCAAATCCAATATTCCGTGCCTGCGCATAGTCGAGCACAGCCGTGCACAAAGCGCCGCTCTGCGAAAGAAAACTGATGCTTCCTTCTTCCGGCATTTTCCGGGCAAATGACGCATTCAGCAGGGAACGGCTGTCGGTATTAATCACTCCGAGACAATTAGGCCCGATGAAGGATATTCCGTATTTTTCAGCAATGCGCTTCAGCTCTTCTTCTCTTTCTTTACCTGCCTGTCCTACTTCCCTGAATCCTGCAGAGATAACAATGGCGGCGGGAATCCCTTTCTGTCCGCACTGTTCCAATGCAAGATGGCAGACCTGGCTCGGAAATACAAGGATAGCCAGATCGACCGGATCAGGAATGTCGATTACATACTTATATGCTTTTACTCCGGCAATGAACCGTTCACGGGGGCTGACAGGATATACTACCCCGTTGAAATTCGCTTTGAGAATGTTGTCAAGAATATCGTGCGGCACTGTACCTCGCACGTTGTTGGCTCCGACAATGGCCACGGATTCCGGATAGAAAATTTTATCCAGATTCCTGCGGTGAACCTCGAAACGGGGTGTAATCATAAAATGGAATGATTTTCAGGTTGAACATTAAACTGGAAAGAAATTTTTTTGCTCGGACCGGGGAAATTATCTTCCCGCTTTCATTTTTTCAGGTAAGCTTCAATGAAATCGGCTGCAGCATTTACTGTCTGCACTGATAGAGCTTTGTCCTGATCCATGGTAATGCCGAATTCTTCTTCAAAGGCAGCTACCAGTTGAATGCTCTGCATGCTGTCGGCGCCCAGATCAAACACAAAATTGGCATCGTCGGCAATTTCTTCAGGGTCCATTTTGAGAACCCTGGCCACTACTTCTTTAACTTTTGTAAGGAGTTCCTGCTTTTCCATAGGGGTAAATTTAAAAGTTTGTACTTTGTCATTTGTACTTCAGATGCTGTAACAATCATCTTACTGTCACTATCGAAAAGCCTCATTTTCCCACCGGTTTATGGATCTTTTTCCATTCAAAATGGTCAGAAAACTCCGTTCAGATCCGTACCTGCATACAATTCCTGCAAAGAACTTCCGGCTCTTTTCTTTGGGTCCTCGTGCAACAGCCAGTTTATGGGAGGTGTGTATCCTTTAATTCCCTTCCAGTCTGCCTTCGGGTGTGAAATATGGCAGAAATTTACACGTTTTTTTTAAAAATCAAACAAGAATTGATTTTCAGTTTCTGATTATCATTTCCTGCGAAATGGTTTCCTGCATTTATGAGATGATTTTATTCAGGAAATCGGAAATTGAAAATTACCTCCATTTTATTGGTCCGATTTTTTCCATAACATCAAGGATCTGAGCCTGCCGGCGGAGCATGTAGGCACTTGGATTTCCCGGATTTCTTTTTCGGGGAGCGGGTAGGGCAGCGGCAATCAGTGCCGATTCCGCGGGGGTAAGACGTGAAGCCGGCTTATGAAAGTATCTGCGGGCAGCTGCTTCTGCTCCATAAATACCTGGTCCGGTTTCAATTACATTCAGATACACTTCCATTATCCTTTTTTTGCTCCAGAAAACTTCCATAAGAAAAGTGAAGTAGAACTCAAAAGCTTTTCTCACGTACGACCGTCGGGGCCACAGAAACACATTTTTTGCAGTTTGCTGAGTGATGGTGCTTGCGCCGTGCAGACGACTGCTTTTCTGGTTGTGCTCCAGTGCATTTTTCATTGCGTCCAGGTCGAAACCAAAATGTCGGGGAAAATTATTATCCTCAGCGGCAATAACAGCCCGCACCAGATGCGGTGAAATTTCATCCAGCGACTTCCATTGCCGCTCAATCTTTACCGGTTTCCCCTGGGCAATCTGCTGGTAAGTTCTTTTGAACATCAGAAATGTAAAGGGAGGGTTGATGAACCGGTATGTAACAACCCCGCTGACCGACCATAAAAGGAAAATCAGTAGAGTCCACCGGACTGCCAGAAAGATTCTGCCTGCAGTTTTTTTCTGATTCCCCATGATGACAATGCAAATGTGTGTCAGCGGTTCAGGTTAATGGTAATTCCTCCCGTTACCGGATAAAAAGCCGGTGCCTTTTCTTTTTTGAACAAAGGTGTCAGGGCAACATCGGCAAATAATCCAAACTGGCCAGAACCGGCTCTTATCTGAGCTGATAATTCCCAGGGATTGACATACCATGGACCTCTGATTTCTTCCTTGTAACGGTATCCGTCCTTTTTGTAGGTATATCTGATTTTTCCGTCGATCCGAAGGCCACCCGTAACTCCGGCTGCGATATAGGCCGATTTTTTGCCTGACGGTATCTTGTACTCCAGAAAAACGGGGAGGATAATTTTCCAGGAGCTGTAGCGGTGAGAACGCAACGCATCCACTCCGATATGATCAGGGGTATAGGAAGAAAGACTGTCGCCTAAGGGATTGATCAGTTGTACGGGTTTCAGGGGAAGGGCAAGCGAGGTATAGCCAATTCCCGGTGCGGTAACCAGACCGACATTTTTTATGATCTTTACTCCAAATTCCCAGGGATATTCCCTCAGATAAAAAGACGGGAACAGTCTGTTCTTCATGAAATCATATCCTGCCGGAAAATCGGAGCCGTAGTGTTCGTTCATAACGGAAGTCAGGCCAAGGGAAAAACCCTTCAGATGTCCGGTAAACCTCCATGAGGGCAAAAGAGTTATTTCATTTGTGCGGAGGGATTCGTTGTTTTTTCTGTAGGTAAGTTGTCCGGGATAACGAACCAGTTCCTCGGCTATAGGTAATGCATACGAAGCAATGGTTACCATACCCTCATAGTTGATTTTATTCTCCGTATCGCCCGGGGTATGATAGTCTTTATGAAGGCCTGTTATGAACGAAAGAACGGGAATATCTTTAAGGTAAAATGATTGGCTGTCGGTAGGTCCTTTTCCTCCCGGGAATTTTACAATCTGAAGGCCTTCAGGAACATGGATTTGGGCTAACAGTTGTTCCATTTCGTCGGCTGTTCCGGAACCGGAGACAAAGAGTTTCTTTTCTTTTCCCAGCCGGCCTACCATGTCGAAGTTCATCATGGCAAAGACTTTTCCCACTTCCCTTGGCAGGTGTGAGGCGAAATAGGACGAGCCCTGAAGACCTTCTTCTTCAGCGCCAAAGGCAACAAACACCACACTGCGCGGTAAGTTGCCTTTTTTGGAGGCCAGCGCATTGGCCATTTCAAGCATTAATGCCGTACCGGAAGCGTTGTCATCGGCACCGTAATGGATGCCTCCTCTCAGCCAGCGACGGCTGTACGGGAATCGGGCTTTGCCAATATGGTCGTAATGCGCTCCTATTACAACACACTCCTGCCGGAGAACCGGATCACTGCCCTCCAGAAAGGCTATTACATTTTGCGATACCTTCGGTCCGCTGAGACCTGTATACGCAAACGACTGAAATCCGCTGTCGGCCAGCAGTTTAAGGCCCAGCTTCTGAAAGTAGTTTCTGATGTAAACCGCCGCCTTTCGCTCATATTCTGTCCCTGACTTTCTTCCCTGAAGAGAATCAGAGGCAAGCACTCGAATATGCTGTTGCAGCATTTTTTCAGTAATCTGGCTGCCGGCATGCAGGGAAAGTGCTGCCAGAATTATGGCAGTAAATAATCGTACGCGCATTATTCAGGAGTATTTAGGGTTCAAAAATAGAAAATATAAGGCAGTTTCTTTTGACTGAAATGGTTCAGTTATGAGAACATGAGCGAAAAGTTATTTTTTCTTTCCTGAAATCGGGCAAACTGAGTTTTTGGAGGTTTGAGTAAACAATCATTCAATAAACTTGTTAATTTTGAAGTTTCTTAAAAAATTCAATCTTCTATGAGTCAGATTCGGTTAACAAAAGTCGAACAAAGCTTTCAGAAAGAATCGGGAATTACCTCGTGGAGTACAAGGGTTCCTTACATCATTGTCGATAATTTTCCAAAACTGGGGTTGTTTACTTCCCTGCGTTTTCTGGAATGGGTTGCAGAGAATCCCGAAGGAGTCATCAGCCTGCCTACGGGAAAAACTCCTGAGCATTTTATCAAATGGACGGAACATTTTCTGGCCAACTGGGATAATAAGGAACTGATCAGTCTGAGAGAAAAATACGGATTAGACCTGAAAAAGAAACCCGATCTGAGGGGATTGCATTTTGTGCAGATCGACGAGTTTTATCCTATTTCACCGGTTCAGCACAATAGTTTCTGTAATTATGTGAATACCTTTTATATCGATAAATTTGGTCTGGACCGCAGTAAGGCCCTCCTCATCAACTGTGACGAAATTCCCCTGGCCGGAGGGAAAACCTATCAGCAGGTATTTCCTGACCTGAACGTGGATTTGTCATTGCGGTACCGTGATTGCCGGACACCACAGGAGAAACTTCAGCAGCAGAGTATTTTTTCAATTGACCAATGGTGCAGTGAATACGAACAGAAGATCCGTGACAAAGGGGGAATAGGTTTCTTTCTGGGAGGTATTGGACCTGATGGCCACATAGCTTTCAACTGCCGTGGTTCGGATCATCATTCCACCACCCGTTTGACGGCAACAAATTTTGAAACCCAGGCTGTAGCCGCCTCTGACCTTGGCGGAATAGAAATATCGCGCAAACGGCTGGTTATTACCATAGGGCTTGAAACCATTACCTGGAAACCGGATGCTGTTGCCATTATCATTGCCGCCGGAGAAGCCAAGGCTGGTATTGTGAAGCATTCGCTGGAAAGTCCGCCCGACAATCTTTATCCGGCTACTGTGCTCCAGAAACTGCCCAACAGCCGTTTTTACCTGACAGCCGGAGCGGCTTCCCGCCTTAACGACAGCGTAATGCGCTACTACCAGCAGAACGGCTGGAACCAGCAGAAATCAGAACTGGCCGTAATCAATCTGTGCAAAAAAATTCAGAAATATGGCCATCACCTGGTGCCTGATGACCTGAAAGCTGATCCATTCTGCCGCATGATCCCTGGATCACCCGCCGCTGCCGTTGAATCGGTCATGCAGTCAATTCAGGAAAAACTGAAGAAAGGACTTGTGGAAGAAACCAATCAGGTTTATCTTCATACGGGCCCTCATCACGACGACATCCCGCTGGCCATCCTTCCTCATATTGCCCACCAGGTGCGTTCGGCCACCAATACGTTTCATTTTGCTGTCCTTACCTCCGGGTTTACTGCTGTAACCAATCATTTTCTGCGCGACGCACTGATAACAACCCGTTCATTTCTTGATCAGGGAGAAATACAGATGACGGACTATGACGACTTTTTTGAAAAAGGCTATTTATTCAAGTGGGATAAAGACGTGTACCATTATCTCAACAAAGTAGCCGACAAGGACGAAAAGGGGCGCAAACGGGGCCTGAGTCACAGGATTGTACGGGCTATTGTAGATATCTATAAGGTGAAAAACAAAGAAGAACTGCGCGATCAGATCAATGAAATCATAGCAATTCTGAACCGGAGCTATGACGGGGAAAAGAATCCTCCCTCCATTCAGCGGCTTAAGGGAATGATCCGTGAGTTTGAAGAGGAACTGGTATGGGCACACTATGGCGTGCAGGTTAAAAACGTTCATCATCTGCGTCTTGGTTTTTATACCGGAGATATATTTACTCCCCAGCCCGAGAAAGAAAGGGATGTTAAGCCGGTTTACGAACTGCTGAAGAAAGTAAAACCGACTGTTATCAGCCTTGCTCTCGACCCGGAAGGAAGTGGCCCTGATACGCACTACAAAACCCTCCAGGCTCTGGCCGAGGCCGTAAGATGGTGGAGCAAAGAAGAAGATCTCTCTCATCTCCGCATCTGGGGATACCGGAACATATGGTACCGGTTCAATCCTGCAGAGGCGAATGTCATTGTTCCCGTTTCTCTTCTTAACATGGCAGCCCTCCAGAGTACGTTCAATACCTGTTATCTTAGCCAGGTGGATGCTTCCTTCCCCAGTTATGAATACGACGGACCGTTCAGCGACCTGTCGCAAAAAATATGGGTGGAACAGCTCAAGGATATTCAGCTTCTTCTGGGGAAAGATTTCTTCTACATGAACGAGCATCCGAGAATGCGGAACGCACACGGGCTGATTTTCTACCGCGAGATGAATGTGGAAGAATTCCTTTCACAGGCAAGAGAGCTCGAGAAATCAATGGAAGGAATGGTTTCATAGATTTTTTTGATTCCGGATTAAACTTTTGTGCCTCTGAGGCATCAAACTACCAGAAAAGAATACAACCACATGAAAAAGTTTCTGGCATTTCTCCTCCTGATGGCATTGAGCGGAATGGCTCTGGTAGCGCAGGAGAATACTGCTTCTCCGGCCGGAAAGCCTTCCATTCCGCTGCGGCCTAATAGTCGCGATTATGCTCCTGTGCGCAGAACCAACGATCACCAGCGCCTGGATCCGGTCAGGCGCCGGCAGATCATGCGCGAAGCACGGCTCAACTGGCAAAAGAAAGCCATGCTGAAACAGGGGAATAAATTGTATTACCGGCGCGAAATCATAATGAAACAACGGAGTACCATTATCCGTAACCGCCTCCGCCGTTAAAATTCTCATTATGATTGAAAAAAATCCGACTATGATCCGACTCTTTGTCATAATATTTTTCCTGGGACTGAATGCGGGTCTCAGTGCGCAGAAAAATGCCGCTGATTATCTTGCGAGCGGCCGGGATAAACATGCCAGAGGACAGATATCTGCCGCAATTGCTGATTACAATAAGGCAATCTCACTTGATAAGAACAATGCGGAAGGTTACTATTACCGGGGCAATGCTCAATTCGATCTGAAGAATTACAAGGCTGCCGTGGAAGATTTTACCCAGTGCCTGAAACTGGAACCTGCCCATAAGGATGCTCTTTATAACCGGGGGAATGCATGGTATGAACTTGGAAAATTTGAACAGGCACTGGAAGATTTTACACGGTTAATCAGGATCGATTCCCTTTATTATGATGCCTATTTTGACCGGGGGAATACTTTTTTTAAGCTGAACCGTTTCCGTGAAGCAATTGAGGACTTTACGGCAGGACTTGCCATTGCCCCCGATGAGGACCATGCCTGGTACGATAGGGGCAATGCATGGTTCCAGACCGGGGAGTTCGAAAAAGCTATTGCCGATTATACAAGGGCCATTCAGCTGGATCCGCAGAATCCCGATTTTTATTTCAACCGGGCAGTGGCTGAACTGAATGCCGATATGGTGAATGAAGCATGTGCCGACCTGAAAAAAGCAGCAGAACTTGGAGACAAAGAAGCGAAAACGTATCAGAATGAGTTCTGTAAATTCTGAATTCCGGAACAAAATGCTGTTAACACTATTGCTAGCTTACCACAGGAGCATATAGCTCAGGTTGAAGTTGTACATCACCACCCAGTTGTCATTAATAAATGAAGGTTGATTCAAGGGCTTAAGGAAAGTAATTCCTCCCGTCAGCATAAAATTTTTCCATGAGAAGCAAACCGGGACAGAAGCCATGAACGATGTGAAGGTAAATTTCTTTTCTTCCAGCAACATGGCTTTTATTTGCTCCTTTGTATACCCCATCAATCGCCACCTGTACATATAGTAAAAAGGATGCTGCAGAAACTGGTTCAGCAGGTATTCGTTATAAAATTGCTGCGAACTAAGGATGGTGAAGACGCCCGGCATGAATCCGGTGCTGACATTACGAAAAGGGAAGTTGTCGATGGAAAAATTATAGGAATTCTGAAGGGATAGAAAAAACTCTCCTGTATTTCCGATGAGATAGAAGGCGCTGGCACTTACATCAGCAAACTTTCCGCTGTAGCCTGCATCAAGTTCCATCTGGTGATCAAAGGTGGAACGGAGGGTTGTGGTATTTTTACTATAGAAAAAGCGGGTATAGGATCCGGAAAGGTAAAGGTCCAGCGGAAAACTAAAACGATACCCGAGGGTAAAATCAAACTGATGGGTAGCTTTGTTCAGCGATGTGTCCGAGTTATCGATCAGGCTGTATCCGGCAGTTGCTTCCATGCCGCTGCGCGACGTATAGCTGAATACAGGAGAAAAACAGGGTTGTGAAACGGTTGTATTCAGATTTCCGTAAACGATATTGTCACTGGCATAATCAGCCGAAACCAGAATGCTGTTGAATGTTGCTGAATCAGGTTGTTGAATGGTAGGAGAAGCGGCCAAAACAGAACAGGCAGAGAAGATACTTAACAGAAAGATCATTGTCCGGTTCCTGTCCGAATATTTACCCATCGATTTGAAAAATGGAAATACAAAAATAATTGTTTTGAGAATGTCTCAAAATTTCGTTTTTCGACATCCCCAATAAGAATCTTATATATCGGTCGGGTAGTGCATAGCACCTATTAAATTTCTAAGCATTTACTTTTTTGTCATTTTGGCATTTATTGCCGGCAGAACGGTAATTGTGTCAGTTTTTCCTTTATTAACGATATCATTTAGACTATAAAAAAACAGAGTTTTGAAAAAAAAACGATATTTGCATTGTTTTTGTAATTACCTGTTAACGACATGGAAACCAACAGAGAATTAACACAGGTAATCAGATTTCGTCCTGTTGAGTGGGCCCTGTTGATTTATCTTGTTGCTACCGGCCTGCTCAACATATTTTATTTTAAAACTCTGGGAGCAACCTGGGTACATCTGGGAGCCAGGGTAACCATTTTCAGCGGACTCATACTGCTCATTATTCTGCAGGTAAGGTTCAATAACCGGTTTATCGATTTTCTGCGCAGCTTTTACCCTTTGGCCACCCTGGGATATCTTTACGGAGAAACTGACTTTTACAACAATATCTGGCATAATTACCTGGATACGTGGTTTGAAAAAACCGATTTCCTGATTTTTGGTTTTCAACCCAGTATTAAATTTTCTGAAGTTTTTCACTGGACATGGTTTCAGGAACTTATGAGCCTGTCGTACATGTCCTATTTCCTGATGATTTTTGGTGTGCTTTGGGCAATCTACCGCTATAACAGAGAATATTTTAACCGCAGTATTTTTATTGTTCTTCAGTCGTTCTTCTTTTATTATTTGATATTCATTGTTATACCGGTTCAGGGACCGCAATTCTGGTTTCCGGCACCATTGAACGGACTTCCCGAGGGAGGGGCTTTTCAGAAACTGTTACGGTTCATACAGTCAGTTGGCGAGCGGCCAACAGGTGCTTTCCCCAGCTCCCATGTAGGAATTTCTGTTATTCTTTGCTATCTCTCCTATCACTATGCCAGACCATTATTCCGCTGGATGCTCGGCATTCTGGTGCTTCTTTCCTGCTCGGCTGTTTACCTTAAAGCCCATTATTTTATTGATATTGTTGGCGGGCTTCTGACGGCACCTCTTATGATTCTGCTTACTACTTCCCTGCTCAGTTTGTTCAGTGAACGCAGCCGTGAATGGATACGAACCCTGCGTCCGGCCGGAATCGTTCTGTTTGCTCGTCGTAACAGAAACCGGTAGGAGAGGATAACGGAAATAAAAAAAGTATATCTTTCGCCCAAAATTTAATCCGATGAGTTTAGAAATCCGTGAGGTAAAAACTGCGAAGGAACTTCGTACGTATATCTATTTGCCGGAAAAGATACACGCCAATCATCCGAACTGGGTGCATCCCTTATACATGGATGAGAAGGTTTTTTATAACCCCAAAAAGAATAAGTCTTTTTCCTACTGTGATACCGTTCTGGCTCTGGCCTGGAAAGACGGAAAACCGGTCGGAAGAATCATGGGAATCATCAATAACCGTTACAATGAGCTTCACCAGGAACGAAATGCGCGCTTTGCTTTTCTGGATTGCGAAAAAGATCTGAATGTTTGCCGGGCACTTCTCGAGTACATTGAAAACTGGGCGCGAAACAAGGGGATGGTTAAGCTGGTCGGTCCTCTGGCTTTTTCCGATAAAGATCCCCAGGGGTTTCTTATTGAAGGTTTCAACGAACGGGTTGTAATTGCTACCAATTATAATTTCCCCTGGATGCCGGAATTTATGGAAAAACTTGGTTATGCCAAGGAAGTGGATCTGGTATCCTATAAACTGATCATTCCGGAGCAGATTCCTGAATTCTACACAAGGATTTATGAGCGGATTATGGTGAACAATCAATATGTTCTCCATGAATTTACGACCAAAAAGGAACTAAAACCGTGGATTGTGCCGATCTTCAGGCTCATCAATGAAGCCTATGCCGATATTTACGGGTTTATTCCCCTGCAGGAAAAGGAAATGTATGAGCTGGCAGGGAGGTATCTTCCGGTTCTCGACCCGCGGTTCATCAAAGTTATTACAAGCCCTGATGGCGAAGTGCTGGCTTTTATTGTGGCCATGCCCGAACTGAGTGAGGGTATCAGGAAGGCAAGAGGGAGACTTCTTCCGTTTGGAATTTTCCATATCCTGAGGGAATCAAAACGGACCAGGATGCTTACAACCCTTCTGGGAGCAATCAAGGAACCGTACAGGGGAAAAGGACTTGACAGTATACTGGCTATTAAGACCCTCGAGTCAGCTAAAAAGGCCGGTATGGAGTTTATTGATAGCCATCTTATTCTCGAGCATAATACCCGCATGCGGGCCGAATATGAGCATGTCAACGGCATTTTACATAAACGGTTCCGCATCTATCAGAAACCTCTCTGAAATTGATTTACAGGTTCAGCATTTTAAGGCAAAGCTGAATATCCTCCTCTTCGCCGGTGTGCTTTCCGGGTACATCAGATAGCTTGACAGTTTTAACCCATCCGAAGCGGGGATGGGGCTTGGCTGCTGTCATTTTAATCACAATATTTAAGGGGGAAACTCCAACATCATTGGTTAAAAATGTCCCGATACCGTAAGCATCATGAATACGTCCGTTGACGTGTTGTTTTATTCGCCTGACTTCTTCGAGGTTGAGTGCATCGCTGTAAACGATGGTTTTTGAGCGGGGATCGATTCTGTTTTGTTCATAAAACCGGATGGTTTTTTCGGTGAATTCAATGGGATCGCCGCTGTCCCAGCGCACACCATCAAACAGCTTCGCATGTTTCAGGGTGAAGCTCCGGAAAAAGGCTTCACTGGTAAAAGTGTCGGAAAGGGCAATGCCCAGACTACCCTGGTACACATCCACCCACTTCTCCAGTGCTATGGTATTGGCCATGCGGTATCCAAAATGGGCGGCATGGTACATGAACCATTCATGCGGATGGGTTCCCATAGGGGTCAGATTGTGCTTCATGGCAAAATACACATTGCTGGTACCAAGAAAATATCGGCCGGCATGAGCGATAAGCGTCTGAACCACCCTGTCCTGAACTTCAAATGAAAACCTCCGCCGTGTGCCAAATTCTGAAAAATCAGCCTCCAGTTTTTTCAGCTCTTCTGCTTTTACCCTGGCCTTTTCTTCAATACCTTCGGGGTGTTTCCCCGTCATCGTATAGTAAAGTTCCGAAATCATGGCCAGCAGAGGAACCTCCCACAATACCGTACGGTACCAGGGACCTTCAATCTCAACCTCCAGATTGCCTCCTTCCTGTCTGATGGTAACTTCTTCCGGATTATAGCGGTATCCTTTCAGCAGATCAAAAAAAACGGGATCAAGATAGTAACATCGGCGGCGCATAAATTCTTCTTCTTCCCTGCTGAGAAAAACAGATGCCATATGATTAACCTCTGCTGTCAGTTTCCTGTCAAATCCCTCGGGAAAAGGCGTTTCGCCGCGGTTAATAAACCTGTACCGTGCAAGAGCTTCAGGATAAAGCTTCTGAATGGCGTTCATTGTAGTGAACTTGTACAGGTCATTATCGGTGAAATAATGAATAATCATAGTGGTTGCTTTTTTAGGCCATAACGGGGGTTTGGGAATCGCTTCTTCTCATGCCGGAGGCAAAAGCCTTTTCATAAATTGTGCTGGCAATATTCTCAAATCCGGGAACGGAGGATGTGCAATCTTCCAGCAATATAATCTTTTTTAGCAGATGGGGAAAATCACCCAGCTGTTTGATCGTATTGGCCACACAATGGCTTTTGGCTTCTCCGGCAAGGTAAATGTTGTCATACATCTCAAGTTCCTTAAGAAGTTGGTAATTCACCCTGGTGTCTTCATCATCCTCAACAGGAATATTGGCACGGATGGCTCCAAAGTGTTCCGTGAGGGGATTGGTCCCTTTGATTACGACCCGGAAGAATCTTCCTTCACCGGCCCATTCACGCACGGCATCCATAACCTCATCCGCAATGGCCGCACCCCGGCTTCCCATAATGCAATGCTCGGGCCAGATGGTATGCATGTATTCACCCTGTTGTTCCAGTTTTTTTACATACGCATGCGCTGCATCCTGAAAAAACAATGCCCTCCATTTTCCTTCTGCAATGTCCTGCCATGAAATCTGTGTGAAGGGTTCGGGATGCCTGCCCTCCCTGTCTGCCCAGAAAACGGGATGGGAAATGTCCGTTACCTGATGAAAGTCCATGGTGAGAATAATCCTTTCCATCACATTCTTGTTATTCCTGATGAAACCGGCCGTTCTCACAACGTCATTTTCAGCGCCCGGAACATAGAGAGTGCCGTCAGGATGACAGAAATCATACTGCATGTCGATCAGCAGCAAAGCATTTCGTTGACGTATCATGGCTGTTGTTTTTCTGTTCAAATTCAGCATTAATTAAGAAGACAGGTAAAACCATTGGAATGTTCATGATTTTGGTTTTGCGGCAAGAGTTTCTGAAAAAGCAAAGGCTTCAGGATAGCAACCCTTCTGCTTCAGCATCTCAAAACGGGAATGATCAAACTGAAAGTAACGTGCCCGCTTATGTGGTACTCCGCTGGTTTTTTCTTCCAGGGGTATCAGGAGTCCGGTACGGAGCATTTTGCGATAAAAGTTCCGGCGGTCAATGCGTTGACCCATAACCGATTCATAGAGCCTTACCAGTTCCGGAAGGGTGAATTTTTCTTCGAGCAGCTCATACCCTATGGGCTGGTAGCAGATTTTTTGCCTGAGCCTTTGCATGGCGGTACGGAAAATAAGTTCATGGTCGAAAGCAAGTTGGGGAAGATGGGTTACCGGAAACCATATTGCCTGCCTGGCATCGTCTCCTGCTACGGGTTGCGTGCGGGACTGCCTTACCAGCGCAATGTAGGCCACCGAAACAACTCTTCCGCGTGGATCGCGGTTGAGTCCAGAAAAAGCATATAACTGTTCAAGGCAGGCATCCTTTATGCCTGTTTCTTCTTCCAGTTCACGTCTGGCACATTGTTCCGAGGTTTCATCCATTTCCAGGAATCCTCCGGGGAAGGCCCAGTACCCTTTAAAAGGATCATTTTTCCTTTCAATGAGAAGGACATTCAGTTGCTTCCCGTCAAAAGCAAAAATCACGCAATCGGAACTTACGGCAGGCCGGGGGTATTCGTAACAATAAGGCATATTTCTTTGTGTAAAATTTACACAAAGCTAAAAAAAGTAAGGTAAAATAAAATTATTTTTGTTTTTCTTCTTCCGCTCTCATGCGGGGCATGGAGCGTAAGTCGTAAAACAGAAAAAGCCGCTTTCGCGGCATGCTTTGCTTGTGGAGCCGCGGGGATTAGTTCATTGCATTCATGATCCCGTCGCGGGAGAAATCCCAACAAGCAAAGCATCCAACTTCGTTGTTTTTTTTCTGTTTTCCTTCTTCCGCTCTCATGCGGGGCATGGAGCGTCAGTCGTAAAAACAGAAAAAGCCGCTTTCGCGGCATGCTTTGCTTGTGGAGCCGCGGGGATTCGAACCCCGGTCCAAACAGGAAACCCATATGTTTTCTACATGCTTATCCGGTGTTCAATTTTCGTGCTGCAGTGAGAAACCGGCATCTCTTACCCGAGGGTATCTGCAGCCTTAGCTCCTGTTTTCTCGTTTGCCTTCCGGAGCGCCAGGCAAACCAGCCCTGCTTTCCTGGTGCCTCTGAACCCGGAACCGCAAGGCAGGGTTCCGGAGAGACAGCCCGTCCGCCATCTGATGACGGAAAAGCCTTAATCTACTATGCTTCGATTAGGCTGCGAGCGCGTAATTGGTTTCGCCATTTATTGGTTCGTAACCAGGATTAACGAGCGTGATTACAGGCTCGGCATGCTTACATACCAGTTTACCCTGCTGTCAAAACCAGTCGGCCCCGGTATTTTGCAGGTACAAAGATACAAAAACTTTGCCAGAAGTTATATAACACATAAAAATCCATCCAATTGAATATTATTGTACATTTGGATATAGGGTTAAATTTCTTTTTGTTTTTCCGGTAAACTGATTTTCATTTATGTCCTATTCTGTTATTTCCATTGGTATTCTTCGTGAAACAAAAAAAACCACAGAGCGCCGCGTAGCATTGACTCCCTGGCAGATTGCCAGGTTTATGAAGGAGAATCCTCAGGTGCGTTTTGTTGTGCAGCCTTCCGAAAACCGTTGTTTTACTGATGAAGAATACCGGCAGGAAGGAGTTTTCCTCTGTGAGGATGTGTCGGGCTGTCAGCTTCTTCTGGGTATAAAGGAAGTGAATCCCTTTGCCCTCATACCACGGAAGACCTATGCCTTTTTTGCCCATGTTGCCAAAAAACAGCCTCACAATCAGAAACTCCTTCAGTATGTGATTCGGAAAAAGATTTCCCTCATTGATTATGAGTTTATTACCAATGAACAGGGATCACGGCTGATAGCCTTTGGCCGGTGGGCCGGAATTGTAGGAGCCTATAATGGCATCAGGGCATGGGGTCTGCGCTATGGTTCCTGGGATGTAAAACCTGCCTGGCAATGCGGAACATATGAAGCCCTCAAAAAGGAACTGGCGCGTATCCGGCCGGGAAAAATGAAAATTCTCTTAACAGGTGAAGGCAGGGTTGCTTCAGGGGCTGTGGAGATTATGAACTTGCTGGGAATCAGAAGGGTGGAACCGTCTGAATTTCTCACGGAATCACCGGAGGGACCTGTGTATTGTCAGATCGGGCCACAGCATTATACCAGGCGCGCTGACGGGAAGGCATTTGATTTCCACGATTTTGTTCAGCACCCCGATGCTTATGTTTCAGCATTTATGCCTTTTATGAAGGTTACAGATCTGCTGATTACCGGACACTACTGGGACCCGAAATCACCCCGCCTGTTCACCAGGGAGGAACTGGCCACCGGATCCTTTCGTTGCAGAATCATCGCCGATATCAGCTGTGATATAAATGGTTCAGTTCCTACGACCATCAGGGCTGCATCGGTTGAAGAACCTTTTTACGATGTGGATCCTTTTACGGGAGAAGAGAGGAAGGCATTCAGTCATTCCGATAATGTTACGGTTATGACGGTTGACAATCTTCCGGCAGAATTGCCGCGGGATGCTTCGGAAGATTTCGGAAATGCTTTGCTCGAACATTTTTTGCCCGAGTATCTTAAAACACATTCGCCGCTTATCGAAAGGGCAACTATTGTGAAGGAAGGCGAGCTGACACCGCGATTTTCTTACCTGGCCGATTATGCAGGAATTTCAAGGTGAAAAAATTTTTTTGACTGAAATTCAGATTGTTAAGTAGCTAAAAAATAATCGGTCAGAGAGTACAGGAAATGCAACAATTCATTATATTGCAGCATCCTAACCAATAACCAAATGAAATGCCAGTTTGCCGGCGAATGTGGGTTTTATGCACGGTATGCCGGGTCAAAAAATCCTCTTTACAGAGGGTTTGTTTTGCGTTATTGCCATGGTGATGAATGCCGCTTTTGCGAGCGCATTCTGCATATGGATGAGCTGGTAAGTGAAGGGCTGGAAAATATGTTTCCCAGCGGACAGCTTCTGCCTCGCTAATGGCAATTGCTCCTGTGTACGGAAATGATTTTCATTTCCCATAGGTTATATTTTTCCCTTAGAACACTGGTATGAAAAAACCCCTGGCAGGGGGATATGGTCGGTATCCTGTTATAAACCCTATCCGGCTCTTTTCAAAAAGGAAAGTTTATTATTGAACCCGGGTACCATGAATTACCAAATTCAACCAGGCCATAGCAAAATTATTTTTAGAGGAAATTCGTCAATGGAAAAACTCAATTGACGAATCGACTAACAAAATCTAATCAGATTTTATACGGCGGGATTACCTCGATAAGTCAATAGAAACAAGTTGTTTACATGTTTTTTGTGTTTCTATTGACTAATCGGTTGAATATTCTTAAGTTTTTCTATCTGCTTTAGAGGTTCAGTACTTCGGAATACATAAGTGCCGGCAACGAGAACATTGGCCCCTGCTTTGACAAGAAGAGGAGCTGTTTTATCATCTACTCCGCCGTCCACTTCAAGATGACACGCCGGATTTGTTGCGTTCATCATGTTTTTCAGTTCGCTTATTTTTTTATAGGAATGCTCAATGAACTTCTGGCCGCCGTAGCCCGGGTTGACCGTCATAATGAGTACCAGGTCAAGGTCGTGAAGAATATCCTTCAGCAGAGTGACGGGCGTGTGGGGATTCAGTGCTACGCCCGCTTTCATTCCGAGGGTATGGATGTGATGAACGGTGCGGTGCAGATGTGTACATGCTTCATAATGAACCGTAAGAATATCAGCTCCCGAATCCCTGAAGCGTTCCAAATGCCGGTCAGGTTCCGTAATCATCAGATGCACATCCAGCGGCTTTTTTGATATGCTTTTTATCTGACTGATTACGGGGAATCCGAACGTAAGGTTCGGAACGTAAACTCCGTCCATAATATCAAGATGCAGCCAGTCTGCTTCGCTGTTGTTGACAACTTCAACCGCATCGGAGAGATGCAGAAAATCAGCATTCAGAATGGACGGTGAAACAAGTACATTCATAGGCAATGTTTCTGCAAATGTAATGCTTACCCGGCAAAAAGCCAGCCGTAATCAATTCTTATTTCACCAGTTCGAGTCCTTCGGCTGCTGATTTATCCCCCGGCCTGTTGAGAAGGGCTTTCTGAAACAAAACTTTGGCTTCCTGGTTCTTTCCCATTTTGAATTTCGTCCAGGCAAGCATTATCAGTCCGTCATAATCGAATGGATATAGGTTGACCACTTTTTCGAACATTTTTTCTGCCGCACTAAAATCTCCTCTGTTGTAGAGAATTAAACCTTTGCGGTAGCTTGCAATGGTATTGTTGGGGTCAATGGAAAGAATTTTGTCGTAAATATTCAGTACATCGTCCCATTTATTCAGGGCTGCTGCGGGAAAAGCATATCCGAAGCAAGGTTCGATGGCGTAGGGCATGAGTTCCATGGCCTTTTTATAATATTTCAGCGAAACTTCCTGCTGATTGTTCAGATAAGCAAGCCATCCCATACGAAGGTTGATTTCGTATGAGTTTTCACTGTATACCTTTTGCAGGGTTTCAAAAGCTTTTCCGTATTCCTTCTTTGCTTCCAGGTCATAACTTGTGCTGAATGCTTTGATAAGATCCTGGTGATTCTGCGCAAAGGTTTTCTGGCTAACTGTTAGTGCCAGAAGCACGATGATGAGTTTTTTTACTGATCTCATAGTTTCCATGATACACCTCCGGTTATTGAATAGGATGTAAAATTAATTTGGTTCATAATGATTTGCGATGAAGTGAATCTGCTTTCACCTTTCAGAAAGCTGCCTTTTATGTATATACTCCATCGGGAAGACGGAAGGAAATACAAAGTGGCATGGGCAAGCAGGGTGTAGGGGTTTTCCTGGTTGTATACAATATATCCCGTCGCATCGGAAAAACTATACATTTTGCCCTCTGATAATCCGATTTCCGACCAGCATTTGGATGTGATTTTCAAACCGGTTGTAATTTGCTGAATGCTATGAAAATTTCTTTCAGGATTTTGCTTCAGGAAATTCAGGTTATAGGTGGCGTATAAATTAAGATTTCCTAATGGATATATTCCGATTCCTGCTGTATGCTGCTGTGTATGTATGGAGCCAAACCAGACCTGGCTGTATGAATAGTCCATTGTGATAAGCCGGCCTGTTAATCTGGCTGATACACCTGCCAGGTAATCGTTCTGATAGGCATAAAGGATTTGTGTGCGGCTGGAATTTTTTTCGTACACATAAGGGTAATGCAGGTAAATATAGTGTCCCCACGTCGAAACTGTTACACCCGGAAGCGGTTGCAGTGAAGCGTTCAAATAATACTGATACTGGTTTAGCCAGGAGGTAAAAAGGTAATCTCTAACTGATGTTTTTTCGTAATAGGTACTTTGTTGTTTGAAGTTTGTAAACGAATGAATGAGACGTACCCTTTTACCGGCGAACTGGGTAAATGTCAGATTCAGATTATGCATTTGTTCAGGTATCTGCTGTTTCCCTTCGGGTGCATCAGGTATAGGGAATGAAAAGGGTTCCGGCCGGAACGTACGGTAGGTGTAATCAGTTGAGAAACCGGTAATAAAGCGTGGCTGGATGCCTAATCTTCCCTGGGTTTCAGGGGAAAGATCCGTTCCTGCAAGGTGAGCGTCCATTTCTCTGTTGAGGAAGAGATAGGAATAATAAAGGTATTCCAGGGCAACCTGGCTGCTGGGATCAAATTGCAACGCTTTCCGGAAATGTGGAATAGCGAGGGAGTACTTGTGTTTTTCATAATAGGCAATCCCCATGCGCATCCGCAAATAGTAAAAGTCAATGCCATCTCTGATAAAGGTTTTACCTGCATGGGTCAGGGAATCCCATTTCTGTTCCAGATAATACCGGTAGGTGAGAGCATCTGCTCTGAAAATGCCGGCAGGAGTTTGAGCCTCCGCGGTATTCACAGCTCCGCGAATGATAACGCCAAGCAGAATAAGATAACGAATTCTGAATCTAATCTTCATACACAGCAATTTTGCCAATCCCATTCTGTGTTACTGCGCTTTCAAAACGTATCCTTTTTCTTTTTCTGAAGGCATATTCCCTGGTAACTTCCGAAAATATCCTTATTTCATTGGATGAAAGGACAGTATTTTCTGTTTTGTTGTGCAATGTATATCTGGCATGCATAAACTGAAGGAACGGAGCCAGGATATCCTGCGCAACCAGCTCATGCGGTTTGAATATCTGAAAAGCAGGTATTTCTGATTCAATAGCCTTATCAGCATCAGTGCTCAGAACAACTTCATAATATGCCAGATAGAAGTAGTATAGCAACGATTTTCGGTTTCCTTCATAATGGACGAAACGGAAGAACACCCCGTCATTGACAAAATAGGCGGCCGATTTATACCGGGGGCAATAAAGGTATGATTCATTATAGATGTTGGTTGCAACTTCCCATGTTGCGGTTGTTTCTTTTCCGTTCAACGAAAAAGTTGCTTCAATTTTCTGTCCGGGTACCAGATCGAATGCATTCTTGAGCAGAGGATGAACAGTTACATTGGATACAATATCGTTTTGGGAAGGAGACCGGAATTGATGCAGGAATTTTCCATTTTCTTTTGTTACAAGATAATGACTTATCGGATACTGAATGGTTCTGGAACCGATGTAGGGTGTTGTTTGCAACTGAAAATGAAGATGAGGGTATGGAGAACGTCCCGAATTTCCGCTTGCCCCGATAATCTGGCCTGCTTTAATCTGTTCTCCTGGTTTTACTTTGATGCTGCCTTTTTTTAGGTGACTCATCTGGCTGTATAGATTAGGGGTGTGTTTAATAACAACCGTATTTCCCCAGTTTTTTGCCAGGTTTACTTTACCTATCGGGTTGTCATCCACCTCATTTTCAACAGCAACAACTTCCCCATCGGCTGGAGCAATAACCGGCTTGCCAAAGCAGTAATAATCTTCGGGTTCCAGTCCTTCTCCTGTATATTGCATTTTAAGAGCGTCTGTTATAACAAAATCCCAGGCAAAACGCCAGTCGTCCTGATGGGTATATTCTCCATCATAACCCTGCGATACTGTCCATTCACCCCAGAAAGGAAGTTTGACTGGAATAAGATGAGCATAACGGAACCGCTCATTGGAAACGCGTGCGCTGTAAAGATTTTCTTCCGGAGTTTTTCTTTGTATTAATACTTCAGTCATCCTTGACGACCTGTTGCTCCTGAGCCGGAAAGCATAAAGGAACAATAAGACAATAAAATTAAAAGGAAGGGAATAAACCGGAAGCTGAAAAAGGTTGAAAATGTTCTGAAAACCAAGTGAAACGAAGGCAACCATGGGTGTTACGATAACAGCCCAGAGGTACGAGTCAACAGAAGGAATAAAAAAGTATCCGCCGATTGCAATAGCTGTCAATATATAATTGAATCCTATATAACTGTATCCGAGGGAAGAAATATCCGCTCCGATCATTCTGTAAAATAACCAAGCACTGTAAAACCCGATCAGGGAGAGAGAAAAAGCTATGCGCGAAAAGAAAAATAAACCGACGGCAATAAGGGCACCAGCAAAAAGGTTGTACTGAAAGAAGATAGCGCCGAGCGATTCAAGGTAGATTTTTATGGATCCGGGGATGGGTAGTTTATTGCTTTCTTCATACAGACGAACCAGCTGGCTTCCCCCCAGTTTGTACAATTCGTTCAGAAAGAAAATGGTTCGGGGACTAAGGGAAAGTGCGCTGAAATTTCTTGTGGCCAGTATTACTATCCATACAGATATCAGAAATGGAATGCTTAAAAATGGCAGACTGTATTTGTAAAGAACACCCTGCACTGCAACGGTGAGAAAAACGATAAAAACTGAGGTAATAACAATAAGGAACAGGAGGAGGGGAGAGGGTTCAAAAAAGATCCCCATACAAAGTGCAGTCAGCAGGCTGTTAAAGCCATAGATTCCTTTTTCGGTAAGCTTCCTGTCGTACCCAATCAGCCAGGCTGTAGAATGCGAGGTAATCACAGCCAGAAGTCCGGCCAGACCGGCATACGGATGAATAAACGTAACAAGAAGCAGAAGGATTCCGAATACTGCATTTCCGGAAAAAAATACCTGCGAGTAACTTGTCAGTACCCCTTTGAAATAGGCCAAGACGTTTTCTGTCGTTATTTTAGTCATTTCTGCTGCAAATGATCGGGAACGGATTCTGATGCTTTTAATGTTTCGAGTGTTTCCTGTTTTCTGACGGTATGAACCCTGCCTTGCATATCGATGAGAACAACGTTAGGGCGGTATGTGATAAACTGCATCCATTGGGTCATGTTGTATGCTCCCGTCCTGGTAATGACAATCCGGTCACCTCTCCGGAGTAAAGGAAGGACAACCGCAGGTCTGATTACGTCGATGTTCATGCACAGAGGTCCATATACAATGGTTTCTTCCGTCATTTCCGATGGGGATTTGACAGGAGCTATGTGGTGGTCGTACCAGAAGGCGGTAAAGAGAATATTTACTCCGGCATCAATGATGATGGCTCTTTTCCCGTCAGGAAGTCGCTTATTGGCCAGTACAGTTGAAAAAAGAAATCCGGCTTCATCAATAAGTGCCCTGCCTGATTCCAGAATCAGCAGAGGTAATCTTTCAGGAGGAAGGGAAGAGTTAATAAGAGCACTTGTAATGGCCTCGGCATAATCTTCAAAGGAAGGCGCCGCATCGGTTCCCGGAAGGTATGTTCCGCGCAGTGTGTTTTTCGAAGCAAATCCTCCTCCGATATCAATATACTCCAGGGCAAAGTGGTACTTTGAATAAAGCTGGCTGGCCATTTCGGCCATTTTGGAAGCAGCAGCATGGTAAGCAGAAGGCTCCAGAATGTAGGTTCCAATGTGCGTATGCAAACCTTTCAGATCAATTGCGCCTGATAGCATTATCCTGTTTAAGGCTTCCCAGGCTTCTCCGTTTTCATAATTAAAGCCGAACCGGTCCCATGAAGGATAAATTCCGGTATTCATATTGATCCGGATTGCAACTCTCGGTTTAACGGATGAAGATTTGGACAGTTCAATGAGCTGGAACAGTTCATCAAAGTGGTCAATATGAATGAGGGATTTGTTTTCTATTGCCAGTTTCAGATCTTCTTCCTGTTTCGAAGGGCCATTAAAAATGATTTTTTCACCGGCGATGCCATTTTTCAACGCTTTGTGGTATTCAAATCCCGAAACAACTTCGGCCCATGACCCTTCCTGATGAAAAATCCGGCATACAGCATCAAGATAATTGGTCTTATATGACCAGGCAAATTGCACCTTCGGGTAGCGAACGGAAAATGCCTGATAGGCCTTGCGATATGTATGGCGGATAGTTTTCTCGGAAAGAACAAAGAGGGGCGATCCGAACTGATCCATGAGCGAATCGACTGTTACTCCGTCAATAGCATGTATCGGCTCTATTTTGTTTTTCATTCCGAATTTGGCCGGTACCCCCAGAGAAATCTTTTTGATAAAGGGTCTTTCAAAAGGTTGTTTTGTGTTCATACTACAATTCTCCTTGTGTATTAAGTTTTTCAAAATCTTTAATATCGACTATCATATCATAGGAAAAGCGCACAAACATCTTTCCTATTGTGTATTTTTCAAAGGGTTGTACAGGAATTCCAAGTGCCAGTTTAACAAGGGCTTCGGGAATATTCTGGCCGGCACCTACAGCCAGGTAGACCCAGGCGGGAATTCTGGGATTGATTTCAATCACGAAAAACTCGTCATTTAAGTTTTTAATGATTTCCAGTTCCATGCCACCTTTCCATTTGGTACTGGAAATAATCTTGCGGGTAAGATCCATGAGTCTCGGTTCATCAATTGTTATGCCGCCCCAGGCCTTTCCCTTGTCGGTGATGTATGTTTTTCGCATGGCCACTGCTCCGACAGTTGTTCCGTTTCCGTCACCCAGGGCAATTACATTTACTTCGGTGCCTTCGACGAACTGCTGAACCACAACAGGCAGGCCCCATTTTGCGCTGATTTTGAAAAGGTAATACTGTGCCTGTTCAATGGAATTGGCAATATAGGCTTCATAATACTTGCCTTTCACCAGAACGGGGAAGTGCAGTTTTTTTACTGCCTCTTCCATTTCGGAAACAGAAAACACTGGAATGCTTTCCGGGACGTTGATTTCATATTTTTTCCCGAAGGCCGGAAGGTTGGATTTGCTGCGTTCATTAAACTGACCGGGAGTTGGAAGAAAAGTATGGATTCCTTTCTGCAAAAGCGTTTTTTCTGCCTTCATGAAAGCCGTCAGCTCCGCATCAAAATTGGGAATCACAACATCAATGGATTCTCTGGCGTGGATTTCCAGAATTCTGTTCATAAGCGCATCCGAACCTTCCGAAGGATAGGGAACAAGATATGACTTGTCAACCAGATCCCTCATATAAATTCCGGGTTCAAGATTTTCATAAGCCAGACCAATAATCCGGGCATCGAAAAAGGAGGATTCCCTTATCCCTCTGATGACCGGAATTCCAGGTCCAGGACTGTCAATATTGTTCAATCCGGTAACTGCAACAGTGATTTTTCTCCTGTTCATATTTTTTTGTTTTCAATCTTCAGGTTTACGATGTCAGTTGGCTTTAGTTCCCGTTCTCAATGAGCTGGTATTGTTTCAGCATCTCCAGAAAATCCAGATAGTACCGCTCAAGCGACGCTTCGTCGGTATCATATTTTTGCAGTAAATGCTGTTTAATTTCCTCGTCACTCTTGTTTTCTTTTGCCATGTTAATGATTTCCAGCCCGATCTGATTCAGCGTGAATGATTCACCGGTGGACGGATTAAAGACGTATCCTGTTTCACTGATGGCGATGTTCTTTTTTAGTTTCATAGATAGAATTTTTTATTCATCAGATTTTCATGCTGCTATTGCATCCTTTAAAAAGAATCTTTTTATTATCCGGTTTTATAGTGTGATCATTTGATGTAAAATTATGGAAGAAGTTTAATGTGGGTACAAACATTTCTGAAGTTTGTCTGATTTTCCGGGGTTTTTGTCTGGATTTTCCAGGACTCTGTACTCAGATTTATTTCCTTTGCGGAAAGGGAAAGATACCGTAAAAGTGGCTGTGCGGCCGGAATATAACCACCTGTCGGCTCTCTTTCGCTTTTTGCACATCAGAATCCTGAAACACGGAACAATAGCAAAGCACCCTGAAAAGCAAAATGGATACCGATAACAAAAGAATGGAATCTGCTGCCATCTCGGTCGGGTAGAATGTTACCGGAAGGACGGAGCTTTGTAAATGGATAACTTAAAACCCTGATAGACAGGATATTACCCAAGGTACGATTTCAGCAATTTACAGCGGGTAGTGTTTTTAAGGCGTTTGATGGCTTTTTCCTTTATCTGGCGGACCCGTTCCCTGGTGAGCTGGAATGCTTCAGCAATTTCTTCGAGTGTGTACGGATGTTTCCCGTTAAGTCCGTAATACATGCGAATTACATCAGCTTCGCGCTGGGTGAGGGTAGTAAGAACCCTTTCAATTTCGCGCCGGAGTGAGTCGGTAAGCAATCCTTTATCGGGGCTGGGCGATTCAATGTTTGTCAGAACATCGTACATGGTTCCCTCCTCGTCATTTCCCAGAGGGGCGTCCATGGACACATGTTTCCCAGCGTTCCTCAGGGTTTCTTTAATTTCTTCGGAGGCAATTTCCAGAGCCTGGGCAATTTCATTGAGAGAGGGTTCCCGCTCGTACTTCTGTTCCAGCTCTGCAAATGTTTTGTTGATTTTGTTGATGGAGCCGATTTTATTGAGGGGTAGTCTGACAATCCGTGCCTGTTCTGCAAGGGCCTGGAGGATAGACTGCCGGATCCACCAGACGGCGTAGGAAATGAACTTAAAGCCCCGGGTTTCATCAAAGCGCTGTGCTGCCTTAATCAGTCCGAGGTTTCCTTCATTGATGAGGTCGGGAAGGCTGAGGCCCTGGTTCTGGTATTGTTTTGCGACTGAAACAACAAAACGCAGATTGGCTTTTACCAGGGTGTGAAGGGCTTCATTGTCACCGTGCCGTATGCGACGCGCCAGTTCAACTTCTTCTTCGGCCGTAAGCAAATCAACACGCCCGATTTCATGCAGGTATTTATCAAGGGAGGGGGTTTCCCTGTTGGTGACCTGCTTGGTGATCTTTAGCTGTCTCATGCTTTTAAGGTTTCGTATGGTTTAACCGGTCATAATCTGTACAGGAAATAACGAATCATCCATTCTTCCTCCCTGCCGCAGGCCTGTCCCGGTACACTGAAACCCATCTGCAAGGCCTTGAGAGCAATCCGTCTCAGGTGCTGACTAAAGTAATTAAAAAAAATAAAATTGTTTTTGCTGAAAAAAATTTTTGCTGATTTTTTGCTATTTCTTGCCAATGTTTTATACTTGCAGTGAATTTCACAGACGTCAAACCGTCAAATAGATATTCTGAATTTATTCCCTGAGTCCATATACGGTTCGATGATTGGAGGCGCCGGAACACAGTGAGCGGGAACCACCATGAATCATTGTAATCATCATACTGCCGACAAGGGGATTTGCTGTATAACATATTTAATTTACGTATGTACGACATTATCGAACTCAACAAGAAGCTCCTTCCTGAGCTGAGAGAAATTGCCAAATCATTGCAGATCAAGCGGGTAGAATCCCTTCGAAAGCAGGATCTGATTTACAAAATCCTGGATCAGCAGGCCATCCTTGCTAACCAGAACAAGGCAAAAACCGATGGCCAAAGCCAGAATGCCAGAGCCGATCAGGCCCGGTCAGGTGAAAGACGCCGGGGCCGACCGCCGAGGGATTTCAGACAGAAAGACGAAGGTGCAGTGAGGGACAAGGGGCCGAATGTTGAGTCATCACCTGTTCAGGAAAGTAAGGCTGAAGTTGACAGGCCGCTTCACCCCGAAAGGGAAGACCTTCTGCTGAACGGAAATGGCAAGGAGGATACGGAACTACTTATCCCGCCCGATACATTTACCGAAACCGAACCCGAACTCCTGCCTGAAGCTGCTGTTCCTGAAGAAAAAACTGAACCTGCAGCTGAGGAGTTGCCACCTCAGGACCGGTCATTCAGACCAAAATACCCCCAGGAACGCCGCTCCATTGATCTTCCTTATGATTTTGAAGGAGCTATTGTAAATACCGGTGTATTGGAAATCATGCCCGACGGTTACGGGTTCCTTCGTTCACCGGATTATAATTACCTGAGTTCACCGGATGATATTTATGTTTCTCAGTCACAGATAAAACATTTCGGATTAAAAACCGGCGACACCATTAAAGGAACAGTGAGGCCTCCGCGGGAAGGAGAAAAATATTTTCCGTTGGTGAAAATAGAAGAAATTAACGGACGCAGTCCCGATTTCATCCGTGACCGGGTTCCGTTTGATTTTCTTACACCTCTTTTCCCGGAGGAGAAGTTTACCCTTGTTGGCCCGAAGAGCAACAATCTTTCTGTGCGCATAGTTGATATGTTTGCTCCCATCGGGAAGGGACAGCGCGGCCTTATAGTTGCCCAGCCCAAAACAGGGAAAACCATGCTGCTGAAAGATATTGCCAATGCCATTGCGGCCAATCATCCGGAGGTTTACCTCATGATCCTTCTTATTGATGAACGGCCTGAAGAAGTTACCGATATGGCCCGCAGTGTGAATGCTGAAGTAATAGCCTCTACATTTGATGAACCGGCCGAGCGCCATGTGCGGGTGGCCAACATCGTTCTTGAAAAGGCCAAACGCCTGGTAGAGTGCGGGCATGACGTAATGATCCTTCTTGACTCCATCACACGGCTTGCCCGTGCCTTTAATACGATTGCTCCGGCATCAGGAAAAGTACTCTCCGGCGGTGTTGACTCGAACGCACTGCAGAAACCCAAACGATTCTTCGGTGCCGCACGGAATATTGAAAACGGCGGTTCGCTGACCATTCTGGCCACTGCCCTCACGGAAACAGGTTCTAAAATGGACGATGTTATCTTTGAGGAATTCAAAGGTACGGGCAACATGGAACTTCAGCTTGACCGCAAACTGGCCAATAAACGGGTATGGCCTGCAGTTGACATTAACGCTTCCAGTACACGCCGCGAAGAGTTACTTCTGGACAAGGAAATGCTTAATAAAATCTGGATTTTACGGAACTATCTGGCTGATATGAATTCCATTGAGGCGATGGAGTTTCTGCGCGACCGCATGGCTCGTACCCAGTCGAACGAAGAGTTCCTCATTTCGATGAACAGTGATTAATACCATTTTCCGAGGAAAGAAAACATGTTTTTTCTTTTTACCCGGGGAAAGATGATAAAAATCATCTTTTTCAGGGAAGGACACCTGATATGCAAATATCTGCAAAACAAAGACTTTAATTCTTATTTAAAAACGTTCTGAATAATCTGCATTTTCATGCAGAATGTACCATTTGTATTAATTTTGTACCTTCTTTTAAAAAGGTAAGTTTTTGCTATTTAACTACTTAATTCTATAAGACATGACAAAGAATAAAAAATTTGTAACCTGCGACGGTAATTATGCTGCTTCGCATGTTGCATACATGTTCAGTGAGGTGGCAGCCATTTATCCTATTACTCCGTCATCTACCATGGCGGAAAATGTGGACGAGTGGGCTGCCCACGGGAGAAAAAACATTTTCGGTGATCCTGTGAAGGTGGTTGAGATGCAGAGCGAAGCTGGCGCTGCCGGTGCCGTGCATGGTTCTCTTCAGTCAGGTGCTCTTACCACTACCTTTACAGCCTCGCAGGGGTTACTTCTTATGATTCCCAACATGTATAAAATTTCCGGGGAACTTCTTCCGGGAGTATTTCATGTTTCGGCACGTTCTCTTGCCGCACAGGCCCTGTCGATTTTTGGCGATCACAGCGATGTGATGGCTACCCGCCAGACCGGTTTTGCCATGCTGGCTACCGGAAGTGTGCAGGAAATTATGGACCTGGCTGCTGTCGCCCATCTTTCAGCCATTAAATCGCGCGTGCCTTTTCTTCATTTCTTTGATGGTTTCCGTACTTCAGCCGAGATACAGAAAGTTGAGGAAATCGATCAGGAAGAACTGGTTAAACTGCTTGACTGGAAAGCTCTTCAGGAATTCCGCGACCGGGCTCTGAATCCGGAACATGCTGTTACCCGTGGTACTGCTCAGAACCCCGATATTTATTTCCAGACCCGTGAAGCCGCCAACCGGTTTTACGATGCAGTTCCCGATATTGTTGAAAACTACATGAAGGAAATTTCCCGGATTACCGGACGGGAGTATCATCCTTTTACCTATTACGGCCACAAGGAGGCCGAACATATTATTGTTGCCATGGGCTCCGTTACGGATACCACAAAGGAAGTTGTTGATTACCTGATGGCAAAAGGAGAAAAGGTGGGTGTTATTTCGGTGCACCTTTATCGTCCTTTCTCCCATAAATATTTCCTTAATGTTCTTCCTTCCACAGTAAAGAGAATTGCTGTTCTTGACCGTACCAAAGAACCCGGAGCAGCAGGCGAGCCGCTCTACCTCGATGTGGTGGATGTGTTCTACACAAAGAAGGAAAAACCGCTGATCGTTGGTGGCCGTTACGGACTCAGCTCAAAGGACACCACTCCTGCCCAGGTTCTGGCAGTATTTGAGAACCTGAAAATGAACGAACCCAAGAACCATTTCACGGTTGGTATTGTTGATGATGTAACCTTCCTTTCCCTGCCGGTGAAAGAAGACATCAGTGTTGTAGCCAAAGGAACCTTTGAAGCCAAATTCTACGGAATCGGCTCCGACGGCACAGTAGGCGCCAATAAGAACTCAATCAAGATCATTGGAGATACCACAGAAAAGTACGCACAGGCATATTTTGCCTACGACTCCAAAAAATCAGGTGGTGTAACCGTATCGCATCTCCGTTTTGGCAATCAGCCTATCAGGGCTCCTTACCTGGTAAATAATCCTGATTTTGTTGCATGCCATGTTCCGGCCTATCTTGGCAAATATGACATGCTGAAAGGCCTCAAGAAGGGAGGTACCTTCCTTCTTAACTCCATGTGGGATGCCGAGGAGACAAAGAAACGTCTCCCCGATGACATGAAGAAGTACATGGCCGAAAACAATATTCGGTTCTTCATCATTAATGCTACCAAGCTTGCACAGGAAGTCGGACTGGGAAATCGGACCAACACCATTATGCAAAGCGCTTTCTTCAAAGTTGCCAATGTGATTCCGTATGAAAAAGCACTCGAAGAAATGAAGAAAGCCGTTAAGAAGACGTTCGGGCTCAAAGGCGAAGATATTGTGAAGATGAACATAGCGGCCATTGAACGGGGTGGTGAAGTGGAAGAGATTCCGGTGCCGGCTGAATGGAAAGCGCTTCAGCCAGTTAAAACTGATGAAAATGGCGATTTGCCGGAATTCATCAAAAAGGTTATGATACCCATGAACCGCATGAAGGGAGATGATCTCCCGGTGAGTGCTTTTCTGGGACGCGAAGACGGAACCTTTCCTGCCGGAACCACAGCTTATGAAAAGCGCGGCGTTGCAACCCATGTACCGCGATGGATTCCCGAAAATTGTATCCAGTGCAACCAGTGTTCCTTTGTATGTCCTCATGCATGCATTCGTCCGTTCCTGTTTGACGAGAAGGAAAAGGCCGGATTACCCGAAGGAACCCAGGTTATTAAGGCTACGGGAAAAGCACTGGATGGTTTGAGCTACCGGATTCAGGTAAGTGTGCTCGATTGCACAGGTTGCGGAAATTGTGTTGATAATTGTCCGGCCAAAACCAAAGCTCTGGAACTGGTGCCTCTCGAAGAAGAGATGGATCAGGTGGAACGCTGGAATTACATTACCAGGAACGTTACCTATAAAGACCATCTGCTTCCGAAAGAAGCTGCGGTTAAAAACAGCCAGTTTGCCCAGCCTTTGTTTGAGTTCTCAGGAGCTTGTGCAGGTTGCGGTGAAACACCGTACATTAAACTGGTTACCCAGTTGTTTGGTGAGCGGATGATTGTGGCCAATGCAACAGGCTGTTCTTCCATTTATGGTGGCTCGGCCCCTTCCACTCCTTATACTATTGGTCAGAGAGGGAAAGGAGTAGCCTGGGCCAATTCACTGTTTGAAGACAATGCCGAATATGGTTTCGGAATAGCTTTAGGAACCAAAAAACTGAGGGAACGTATTGCCCTGCTTATGCAACAGGCTTTGCAGGATGGTCAGCTTTCGGAGGAAACCAAAGCAGCCTTTACAGAATGGCTGCAGGGCAAAGACAATGCCCCTGCTTCAGAACTTGCATCCGAAAAGGTTCTCAAAGCACTCGAAAAGGAAAAACATCCCGTGGCATCTGAAATCCTGAAACTGAAACAATATCTTGTTAAGAAATCGGTCTGGATCTTCGGCGGTGACGGATGGGCATACGATATTGGTTACGGTGGTCTCGACCATGTACTGGCTTCGGGTGAGGATGTAAATGTTCTCGTGCTCGATACGGAAGTGTATTCCAATACCGGTGGTCAGGCCTCGAAATCAACTCCTGTAGGTGCTATTGCCAAGTTTGCTGCCTCGGGAAAGAAAATCCGCAAGAAAGACCTTGGCATGATGGCTATGTCGTATGGATATGTGTATGTTGCCCAGGTGGCAATGGGTGCCAGCCAGGCTCAATACCTGAAAGCTATCAGGGAAGCGGAAGCATATCCTGGTCCAAGCCTCATCATTGCCTATGCTCCGTGTATCAACCATGGTATCCGGGCCGGAATGGGCAAATCGCAGGCACAGGAAGAACTGGCCGTACAGTGTGGTTACTGGACTCTGTACCGGTACAATCCTCTTCTGGAACAGCAGGGACAGAATCCCTTCCAGCTCGATAGCAAGGAACCGAAATGGGAAGAATTCCAGAACTTCCTGAACAGTGAAATCAGATACACCGCATTGAAAAAGTCATTCCCTGCCGAAGCCGCTGAATTATTCAAGGCGGCTGAAGAAAATGCCAAATGGAGGTATAATTCTTACAAGAGGCTTGCGGCACTGGATTATTCAGCGCAGAAACAAGGATAGGAACTCCACCGTGAATGCCCTGACGTTTTGTTTTCGGGCATTACTTCCTTATATACACAGACGGTTGATGCCCGGCGTCAACCGTCTGATGTTTTATTGTGCTTCCGACTACTTTTTGTTTCTTTTCCTCTATCTTTGCAGGGTATAAAAACATTTTCCCGGTCAGGTTGTTAAAAACAGTATGGGTAGAGTTCTGGCACTGGACATTGGGCAGAAGCGCATCGGAGTAGCGGTAACTGATCCGGCAGGTATCATTGCAACAGGTTTGGAAACGCTTGGGGTTGATGCTCTTTTCCCGTTTCTTGATGCATACCTTAAGGAAGAAAAAATTGATCGGATTGTGGTGGGATGGCCTGTTACAATGAGAAACCAGCCGTCGGATGCTATACGCTATATTCAGCCGGTAGTAAAAAAACTGCGTGCCAGATATCCTGGTATCCCCCTGGAGCAGTTCGATGAACGGTTTACTTCTTCCCTGGCGCACCAGGCCATGCTGGAAGGCGGACTTCCCCGGAAAAAAAGACAGGACAAGGCACTGGCCGATCGCCTGAGCGCAGTGATTATTCTTCAGTCATGGCTTGAAAAAGAAAAATTTGGTCGTAAACATTAAACTATTTGCATGATTTATCCTATTTACCTATACGGACATCCGGTGCTTCGCAAAAAAGCCGAACAAATTGGCCCCGATTATCCGGGTCTAAAGGATTTTATTAACGATATGTTTGAAACCATGAAGGTATCAGACGGAATTGGCCTTGCGGCACCGCAGGTTGGCAAATCGATCAGTCTTTTCCTGGTCGATGGTTCGGATTTGGCCGAAGATGATCCATCCATGGCAGGCTTCAGGAAGGTTTTTATTAATGCCGAAATCGTTGAAGAAACCGGTGATGAATGGGCGTATAATGAAGGATGTCTTAGTTTTCCAGGTATTCACGAAGATATTGTGCGGCCTTCGGTAATCCGGATACGGTATTATGATGAGAATTTTGTCCTTCATGAAGATGTGTTCGATGGCATGAAAGCCCGCATCATACAACATGAATATGATCATGTCCAGGGAATTCTTTTTATTGACCGCATGATGCCTTTGAAAAGAAAAATGCTGGCTGGCAGGCTTAAGGCAATTTCAAAAGGAAAAGTTGAAACACGCTACCGTTTTGTTACGGCAGCTTCTGTTAAAGCTTCGAAATCATCTGTCTGAAAGATTCTTCCTGTTTTGGCTGTTCGTATAAGACAGTTTTCCGGCCAATAAAACCTACCGCTTTGTAAGCTTTTTCTGCAGGAAATGTTTCCCGAACTTTTGTTCAGGCAGGGAAATATCTTTTCGTCAATGAAACAGCATTGCTTTTTATATCAATACGTCCCTGAAATGAACTAAATTTGTATGTACGGAACGGAAAATGTACCGCTTATGTTAATCAGACTTTATGAACAAAATCCAAGTGCACGGCATGTAAAAATGGTGGCCGACATTTTGCGGCAAGGCGGAACAGCCATCTATCCCACTGATTCCGTGTATGGTCTGGGATGTGATTTGTTCAGCTCCAAAGCAATTGACCGGATTGCACAAATTAAGGGCATTAAGCCGGAAAAGGCGTATTTCTCGGTCATTTTTGCTGACCTGAGCCATTTGTCTGATTTTACTCTTCCCCTTAACAACAACGTTTTTAAATTGATGCGGCGCAACCTTCCCGGGCCCTTTACCTTCATACTGCCTGCCAACCATAACGTCCCGAAAATTCTTAAAGGACGCAAGAAAACAATAGGAATCCGTATTCCCGATAACCGTATTATCCTTGATATTGTTCGCGAACTCGGACATCCGCTTGTTACAACCTCTGTGCATGACGATGATGCCATTCTTGAATATACTACTGACCCGGAACTTATCTATGAAAAATACGGCAAGATGGTCGATGTGGTTGTTCATGGAGGATATGGCCATAACGTTCCTTCTACCATAATCGACTGCACGGATGAAGAACCTGTGATTGTCCGTGAGGGTTTGCGGATGCCTGAACTGTAATTCTTTATTCTTCTCTCACAAAAGCTCCGCTCCATGCTACCGGATGGAAAGGAACATTATTCCGGCTGAAAAATTCGGCATACCGTTTATTGCAGCCGTCCGGAACGGAAGCGTCCGATACTACAAGATCCGGCCTGAAGCATGTCATTAAAGCCGATGGTGCCTGAAATTTTTTGCCGGTAATAATCAGGATGTGGGCTTTTATTATCTGCTGGCGGGATGGGATGTTCATATCTTCCGTAAGGACAATGTTTTTGCTGGGCAGGGCAATCAATCGGCATCCATCGGAAAGCCTGAGAGAGAAAGCGGATTCCCGGGTATCTTCCGGCCATATTCCGTCAGGACCCATAAGAACGGAAGGTTCAATGTTCTCTTTAATCCGGAAATTCTCCGTCTTTGAAAGAATGTATTCCGGCCTTTTCATTGCCAGGCTATCGCACAAAATAATCCGGCATTTTCCGGCCCTTATGGAAATAACAGAATAGTGCGGCAAATCATATACAGCCACCAGGTCGTTTTTGCTATTCTGCCACTTTTGTTCAGCCGAAATGAGCAGACTTCCTGAAAATCCAATCATAGCCAGCTGGAGCAGGTACGCCTTTTTGTAATATAGAAAAATGGCCAGAAAGAGGATGGAGGTTCCAAGAAGTGCCATCTGAACCGGCGTTATCCATAATCCGGTAATTACAGATCCCGGCAGGGTTTCAATGAAGTGTGTACTATGGTTCAGTAAGGAAGTCAGAAAAGTCAGGATAGCAGAAAGAATAGATGCCGGGAAGGACCACCAGGCAATGAGATAGAGGGTGACGATGCCGTAAAGAAGAATACCGGCCAGCGGGACTGCCACAAGGTTTGCCAGGAGAAAATAAACAGGAAACTGATGAAAATAGTATATACACAGAAGGAATGTTCCGGCCTGGGCAGAGAGTGTTAAAGCAACCAAAGACCATATTTTTGCAAACAGCGGATTTCGGGGTTCCCAGAGAAGTGCAATTTTGGGATAAAAAGCCCCGATAGAAGCTACTGCTGCCGCAGAGAGCTGAAATCCCGGCTGGGCAATAAGGAAAGGTTCAGCCACCAGGATCACAAATACAGCCGAAGCCAGAATATTGAGTGAACTCACCTTTCGGTTGAGCAACCCGGCTGCGGTAAAAAACGAAAACATGGTAGCTGCGCGAACTACCGAAGGAGAAAGTCCTGTAAGGAAGGCATACCCCCACAAAACGCATAAACCCAGAAGACTCCTTATAATTCTCCCCCATTTCTTCCGCTGCAGGAAAAAGGTAATGTACTGAAAGAGCAGGTAAATGATTCCGACGTGAAGACCACTCACGGCCAGTATATGCATGGCCCCTGCCGAGCGGTAAGCTCTCATGGTATCCTCTGTCAGATCTTCTCTGTAGCCAAGTGAAAGAGCCGCCATTACCCCCCTTTCTTTTTCAGGGATCTTATACTTTTTAAGGATTTCAAGAAGATACTCTCTGGCCTCCCATGCCAGAGACCGTATGGTGCTACTACCTGAGGGAAACCAGATGATTTTTTCGTCTCTGATTCTGGCATAACCTGAGATTCCCCGGAGAAGAAGATATCTTCCGTAATCAAATTCTTCCGGATTTTTAGGTTGCGGCAGAGGTTGCAGTTGACCTGAAAAGCAAAATCGATTCCCGGGCTTCACTGCATCCATATTGCCCTCAAAATAAATGACCAGACGGAAATGTACAGGAAACGGAATTGTATCGTCGATTTTGTTTATGATACGGCATACTGCGGTGGGTGCACCATTGGCTGTTTTCCCGGGTTCCAGAATTTCGGCAACATATACTCCTTCTTTTTTTTCGGGTAGTATGTTCTGAATCCGTGCTATTTTCTGAGAGGAGAGGAACCATCCGGCAGTAAAGAGGAAAAGCACTGCTATCATCCCGAACACGTAACGCAACCTGTAATTCTTTTTTGTAAAAAAGAACCCTGCGATGAAAGCTGTAAAGAGTATCAGCAGCAGAATCGTTCCTGTCCATCCCGCAAGCCATGTATTTTTCAGACCGACGGCAACTCCGGTTCCCCAGGGGATGAGGATCCTGACCATGGGTAATTTTCTGATATCTTCAGCTGTTGTGTTCATAATGAGCTGTGGGAAAGGATACTCTAAAATATTAAGTATTTTTCTAAAGAACCATAGACAGAAAGTATTGAATCCTGTTTTTAAAAATATTTTTCAAATTTTCTCTGAGAAAGCAACTTTTTCCCTCAGGATTTGTTATCTTTTAAACTCCAAAACATTAAACCTATGACAGATTTATCAGTTACATATCTTGGATTGCGTCTTAAGAATCCTATTATAGTAGGTGCGTGCAATCTTTCTTCCAGGCCGGATTTTTTTGAAAAGGCAGAAAAGGCAGGTGCTGCTGCCATTGTTTATAAGTCGCTCTTTGAAGAGCAGATTCAACTGGAAAGATTTCAGATGGAAGAAGATCTGGAGCTTTATAATGAGCGGAATGCAGAAATGGTAAAGCTGTTCCCCTCCCTGCAGCATGCTGGTCCTGAAGAACATCTGAACGGACTGCGTAAGGCAAAAAAAAGCATCAGTATTCCTTTAATAGCAAGTCTTAATGCTGTTTTGGAGCCAACCTGGGTAGAATATGCCCGTGAAATTGAAAATACAGGGGTGGATGCCCTTGAACTGAACTTTTATGCCGTGCCGCACGATGAAGATGTTCAGGGAATGCATATTGAAAAGGAACAAAAAAGAATTCTTGAGGCGGTTGTTAAGGCGGTTAAAATACCGGTGAGCGTCAAACTCAGTCCGTTTTATTCCAACCCGCTGCACGTGATTTCTGAGTTTGATAAGGCCGGGGCTAAGGGTTTTGTGCTTTTTAACCGGTTGTTTCAGCCCGAAATTGATATTGATACCGAAAAGCATATTTCACCATGGAACCTGAGTTCTCCTGAAGATCACAAACTGTCTCTGCGTTATGCAGGATTGCTGTGGGGAAAGATTGCAGCCGATATATGTGCCAGTACTGGTATTTACACGGGACATGATGTCGTCAGGATGATTCTTGCAGGAGCACAATGCGTGCAGGTGGTGAGTACCATTTATGTCAACAAGCTCGATCATATCGGGAAAATGCTTGCTGAAATGGAATCATGGATGGAGAAACACAAATATTCTTCTCTGGATCATTTCAGGGGAAAGCTGTCAGCCAAAAGCATCAACGATCCTTTTGTTTACAAGCGTGCCCAGTATATTGATCTTCTTCTGAATTCGGAAGAAATCTTTCAGAAATACCCGATGCGGTAAGCTTTTTTATTTGTTGTATTGCTGTTCGCCATTTGCAATTGGCTTTACGCTATTGCTTATCCTACACCTAAAAATCTCAAATCACACCTCAAAAATCCCCGTGAATTTCCAATTTCCTATTTCTTGTATGAGATCACGCTATGAAAACCTGAACACATTAATGGGAAATGGGAAATCGGAAATCGGAAATCCTCGAAAATTTCCAATTTCCAATTTCCTATTTCCTGTATAAGATCACGATATGAAAACCTGAACACATTAATGGGAAATGGGAAATCGGAAATCGGAAATCCCTGAAAATCTGGAACCCTGGAACATTGGAACTTTAGAAACCGTTCCTTAATCCCCTAACGGGGAAAAGATTGGGTTTGAATTGTCAAATCTATTGTCCTTCATCCCCTACGGGGAAAGAGCGTAAAGAAATACCGTTCATGACTCGCCTCTCTGCTCTGTACTCTAAGCCCAATGCTCTACGCTCTACGCTCTACGCTGGAACTTTGAAACTCTGGAACATTGGAACTTTAGAAACCGTTCCTTAATCCCCTAACGGGGAAAAGATTGGGTTTGAATTGTCAAATCTATTGTCCTTCATCCCCTACGGGGAAAGAGCGTAAAGAAATACCGTTCATGACTCACCTCTCTGCTCTGCACTCTAAGCCCAATGCTCTACGCTCTACGCTCTACGCTGGAACTTTGAAACCCTGGAACATTGGAACTTTAGAAACCGTTCCTTAATCCCCTAACGGGGAAAAGATTGGGTTTGAATTGTCAAATCTATTGTCCTTCATCCCCTAACGGGGAAATGGAAAGATCTTTTGCTATTCGCTTGACGCTCTACGCTAAATAAACAATCCTCTTCACTCTAAACTCAATACCCCTCTTTACGCTTTACGCTCTACGCTATATCAAAGGAACTCTGGAACCCTGGAACCCTGGAACTCTGGAACCCTGGAACCCTGGAACCCTTGCCACTCCTATCTGTACTCCTCAAAGCCCTGTATCGCAGGCAAACCCGGAACAGGAACCGGGAAATTGTGAAACGCTTATTCCATATCATCTTCCTCTGCTTTTTCTTCTCCTGCTTCTCCGTCTTCGCTTTCAAATTCTTCTTCTTCTTCTTCCCCTTCTTTCCCCTGATGCGGATTTTGCCCTCGATAGATAAATGCCAGCAGGAGGCCTGCCATTGCCCCGTAAAGGTGTGATTCCCAGGAAATGTCGGTTTGCACCGGTAAAATGCCCCAGACCATTCCACCGTACAAAAAAGTTACCAGAAGGGAAATAGCCAGCAGAGGTGGGTGTTTTCTTATCATTCCGCTGAAAAACAAAAAAGAAGCAAGGCAATATATGATTCCGCTGGCCCCCACGTGCCATGCATCCGGCCGTGCTCCTATCCATACCCAGAAACCGGTAAGAAACCAGCCTGTCAGCAAAACAGGAAATGCCACATCGTGGTAAAAATAAAATGTGGCCAGCGTCAGGAGAAACAATGGTATTGTGTTATCAATCAAATGATTGATATTGGCATGAACCAGCGGCGAGGTCAGTATTCCGAGCAAACCGTCTATATGACGGGGATGAATCCCGAGTTGCACGAAGGGGAAATCGGAAGCTGAAGAAATAATATACATGCTCACAACCAATGCGCACAGCAGAAACCCGACAAGCAGGCTGTGGATGAATTTACGTTGATCGCTCATCCGTTTGAAAATAAAAGGCGACCAGCATCGTTGAATACTGATCGCCTCAATTTACGAAATTTTTGGTATCAAACCTTGGGCCGAAGTTTTCTCACCTGAGCTCCTGCCTGCCAGAGTTCCGATTCCCGCATTTCTTTCAGTTCGGCATTCAGCTTGTCGCGGTAGTCAGGTCCACTGGTTTTTTCAAGTACTATACGGGTTTCCGTTCCGTTTTTAACGCTTTCATAAAGCTGCTCAAAAACCGGTAAAACGGCTTCACGGAATCTGTGCCTCCAGTCAAGAGCACCCCGCTGGGCTGTTACACTGCAGTTTGCGTACATCCAGTCCATTCCGTTTTCATCAACAAGGCGAATGAGACTTTGCGTGAGTTCTTCAACGGTTTCATTAAAGGCTTCACTTGGGCTGTGACCATTTTTTCTGAGAACCTGGTACTGTGCTTCCATGATGCCGGCCAGTGCGCCCATAAGAACTCCGCGTTCACCGGTAAGATCGGAATAAACTTCCTTTTCAAACGTTGTGGGGAAAAGATATCCTGAGCCGATAGCAATACCCAGGGCCAGCGTCCGTTCGAGCGCCCTGCCCGTATAATCCTGATATACGGCAAAGCTTGAATTGATGCCCGATCCGGCCAGAAAATTCCTGCGTACACTGGTCCCCGAACCCTTGGGAGCTACCAGAATAACATCAATGTCAGGAGGCGGTACAACTCCGGTCTGTTCTTTATAGGTAATGGAAAAACCATGTGAGAAATAAAGGGCTTTTCCTTTTGTAAGGTATTTCTGTAGGGATGGCCAAAGGAGGCGCTGGGCTGCATCAGAAACAAGGTACTGTATAATCGTACCCCGGGAGGCAGCTTCTTCAATGGGGAAAAGGGTTTCGCCCGGTACCCAACCGTCCTTCAGAGCTTTTTCCCAGTCTCCTTTCATTTCAGGAGCCTGGCCAACAATGACCCTGAAACCATTGTCCTTCATATTAAGTGACTGAGCCGGACCCTGAACGCCGTAGCCGATAACTGCAATGGTTTCATTTTTAAGCACTTCGCGTGCTTTTTCCAGTGGAAACTCTTCGCGGGTTACTACTTCTTCAATAACTCCGCCAAAATTGATTTTTGCCATATTACTTTTATTTATTAGGAATTTTGCTCGTTGAGTTTTTCAATTTCTTTGAGATATGCGGTCAGGTATTCGTAATTGGAACGGGTTACTGCAATCCTGCCGCTTCGGGTAAACTGAAGTACTCCAAATTGATCCAGTTCATGAAAAAGTTTCTGCGTATCTTCTTTATGACCGGTTTTTTCAATGACGGTGTACCTGGGCGTCAGTTCCAGTATGCGGGCGTTATGTTCTCTCATGATAGCCTCAAACCGGTTGCTTTGTGTAAGGCTTTCAGTACGAACTTTGTACAATGCTATTTCCTGGTGAATCACTTCATCTTCAGCAAGGTAGAATGCCTTCAGTACTTCAACCAGTTTCTCAATCTGTTTGGTTATCTTTTCTACCTGTTCACGGGTTGTGCGCACAACAATGGTAAACTTGTGCACCCCTTTTATGGCCGATTCACCTACTGTAAGGCTTTCAATATTAAGGTGCCTGCGGGTAAACAGGTTGGTAATTCTGTTCAGGAGCCCGATCTGGTTCTCTGAAAAGGCGGTAATAGTAAATTCCTGAATCATTTTTTTATGATTTTTTCGGTTCGAGCATAATTTCAGAAACAGCGGCACCTGCCGGTACCATAGGAAAAACATTTCCTTCCTTTTCCACAATTACTTCGAGGAGGTATGGTCCCGGATGCGCCAGCATGGCATCAATGGCTTCCGAAAGATTACTGCGTTCACTAACCCTGGTGGCAGGAATCCTGAAACCTTCCGAAAGCTTTATGAAATCAGGATTAATCAGTTCCGTTGAAGCATAACGTTTATCAAAGAACAGTTCCTGCCATTGCCTTACCATGCCAAGGAAGTTATTATTCATAATGACAATTTTAACTGCTGCCCCGGTTTGAAAGATGGTTCCCATTTCCTGCATCGTCATCTGAAAACCGCCATCACCGACGATGGTTATAACAGTCCGGTCGGGGCATCCGATTTTGGCTCCCAGGCCGGCCGGAAGGCCAAACCCCATGGTACCAAGTCCTCCGGAGGTTACCAGACTGCGGGTTTTGTTAAAGCGGAAATACCGTGCCCCCATCATCTGGTGCTGTCCTACATCGGTTACAAGAATAGCGTCTCCTTCTGTTTTTTCTGCCAGCAGGTGAATTACTTCCGGCATGGTAATTCCTTTGCTTTCAGGATGAAGCACCTTACTGATAACCTTTTCGTATTCAATTTTATATAATTCCCTGAACTGGTGTATCCATTCGGAATGATTGGCCGGTTTGATACGTTCAGTCAGCAATGGAAGAGTATCTTTTACACTGCCGGGAATTGCCACTTCAGCCTTAACATTTTTGTTGATTTCGGCCGGGTCAATTTCCATATGGATAACCTTAGCCTGGCGTGCAAAGCGCGTAACATCTCCTGTAACACGGTCGTCGAAGCGCATACCCACGGCAATCAGTACATCGCATTCGTCGGTAAGTATGTTGGGGCCGTAATTCCCGTGCATTCCCAGCATGCCAACATTCAGCGGATGATTTGTGGGCAGAGCAGAAAGTCCCAGAAGTGTCCAGGCTGCAGGAATATCGCCTTTTTCAATAAACCTTTTAAATTCTTCTTCGGCGTTGGCAAGAATCACACCCTGTCCAAACAGCACGTAGGGTTTTTTTGCATTGTTGATGAGTTCAGCCGCCTGATTAATGGCAGAAATATCCGGTTCAATGTGGGGTCGGTAGCTTCGTATAAAGGTACAAGGTTTATAGCTGAACTCCAGTTTCCCGAACTGGGCATTTTTGGTAATATCTACCAGTACCGGGCCAGGTCTGCCGGATCGGGCAATATAAAAAGCCTTTGCAATGGCGGCCGGTATGTCTTCGGCTTTGGTTACCTGAGTATTCCACTTGGTAACCGGCATAGAAATACCTATAATGTCTGTTTCCTGAAACGCATCTGTACCAAGAAGGCCAGCGGCTACCTGACCTGAAATGCACACCACAGGAGTTGAATCCATCATGGCATCGGCAAGACCTGTTGTCAGATTGGTAGACCCGGGCCCTGAGGTAACTATACACACGCCTGCCTTTCCTGTAACACGTGCATATGCCTGTGCGGCATGAATAGCTCCCTGCTCGTGCCGCACCAGTATATGATTCAGTTTATCGAGGTAGTCATAAAGAGCATCATATACTGGCATGATCGAACCTCCAGGGTACCCAAAAATGTCTCTGACACCTTCTTCCAGCAGGCACTTAACAACGGCTTCAGCCCCTGTAATTGTAGGGGTGGTTTGTTTTTCCGATTTTCCCATTTGTTTGGTCTTAGGTTCCATGTATGATTGTTTAACAGGTTTTTATTCAACGATGCGGATGGCACCGGTATCTGCCGATGCCACCATGGAGGCATAGGCCCGGAGGGCGGCAGAAACCGGCCGGTTCCTCTGTGCCGGTTTCCAGGCCTGTTTGCCTCTGGCTTCCATTTCCTCCCTTCTGCGATTCAGTTCATCTGCATCTACCAGCAACTGGATGGAGCGGGAAGAAATATCAATCGAGATCAGATCTCCGTCTTTTACGAGACCTATGGTTCCTCCTGCTGCTGCTTCAGGCGAAATATGCCCTATACTGAGGCCGGAAGTGCCTCCGGAAAAACGGCCGTCAGTAATCAGGGCACAGCTTGTCCCGAGCTTTTTAGCTTTAATGTAGGAGGTAGGATATAGCATTTCCTGCATACCGGGCCCTCCTTTTGGGCCTTCATACCTTATTACAACCACATCGCCCGGTTTGACCCTGTCGCCGAGAATTCCTTCACAGGCATCTTCCTGCGATTCAAAAACTTTTGCCGGGCCGGTAAACTTAAATACAGAGGGATCCACTCCTGCTGTTTTCACAATAGATCCCTTTTCGGCCAGGTTTCCATACAATACGGCAAGTCCTCCGTCCCTGAAATAGGCATGTTCAAGATCACGTATGCAGCCGGATATACGGTCAAGGTCGTGTTCCGGGTAATATTTGTTCTGTGACCCAAGGAAGAGATTCCGTCCGCCACCGGGTGCACTCAGATAAAGGTTTCTGGCTTCTTCCGTAACGGTTGGCCGGCGTATGTCGTATGCTGCAAGTGCATCGGCCAGCGACGGGAAGTCAATTCTCCGCACGGTGGTATCAATCAGCCCTGCACGATCAAGTTCACCGAGAATACCCAGGATGCCTCCGGCACGATTTACATCTTCCACATGATAATGCGAACTGGGAGCAACTTTGCAAAGTACGGGTATTTTCCGCGAAAGCTCGTCAATGTCTTTCATACTGAAGTCCACTTCAGCTTCCTTTGCTATGGCAAGAATGTGCAGAACGGTGTTGGTTGAACCTCCCATGGCTATATCCAGGGCCATGGCGTTCATAAAAGCTGCGCGCGTGGCTATGGAACGCGGAAGGACGCTGTCATCCCCCTCTTCATAGTATTTCTTTGTTATTTTCACTATGGTTCGTGCAGCCTTTTCCATCATTTTCTTCCGGTTCTGGTGGGTAGCTACCACCGTCCCGTTTCCCGGCAACGCCATACCAAGAGCCTCATTCAGACAGTTCATCGAGTTGGCAGTGAACATTCCTGAACAGGACCCGCAGGTGGGGCAGGCCTGTTTTTCCACGGCATCGAGCAGGTTGTCAGGTACAGAAGGATCTGCGCCCATTACAATTGCATCAACCAGGTCATATTTTTTCCCTCCTGTTTCACCCGCTTCCATCGGGCCACCCGAAACAAAAACAGTGGGAATATTAAGCCGCATGGCTGCCATCAGCATGCCCGGGGTAATTTTATCGCAGTTCGATATGCAAATCATGGCATCTACCTGATGGGCATTGCACATGTATTCCACGCTGTCGGCAATGAGATCCCGCGAAGGCAGACTGTACAGCATACCTCCATGCCCCATGGCAATACCATCGTCAATGGCTATTGTATTGAACTCGGCTCCGAAAGCTCCTTCTGAATCAATGATTGACTTGATCATCTGACCGACATCATGCAGATGAACATGACCAGGAACAAATTGCGCAAATGAATTTACAATGGCAATCACCGGCTTGCCAAACTGGTCTTCGCGCATTCCGTTTGCTCTCCAGAGGCTCCTTGCACCTGCCATCTGACGCCCCTTGGTGGTTGTGTAACTGCGCAGCGGATATTTCATACTCAATACATTAAGTTTATAAAATCAGAAGGCCTTCTCTTTTTGCGTGAGAAGGCCCCTTTATTATTTTAAGGTAAATCCCTTTCTCACGCCAGTGATTCGCGGATGACTACTACTACACCGAGGAGAAGGAAACGTACCATATGTTTTACATTTATGTTTTACAACAGCAAATGTAACTATTTCTTTTAAAAATCAAAATTTTTTTAAAAAAGGACAATAAAAAAAGGGTAAGCTCCTTATATCGCACCGCTACAACCGCCTACCCTTGCTTCCTTCCGGACCTGGGGGGGTTCGGCAGGAGCTGGTCGTATAAGACTTACCCTGTGCAAAGATACAACGAAACAATAAACAATTACAAACATTCTTCTATCTTTGTCCATTATTATCCGGAAAACCCTTAAAAACAGCATGCTATGAATCCATCAGTTTCCCTGGGGAAAAATTCTCTCAATTACGGAATAGTTGCGGGGATGGTACTTATCGTCTATTCCCTTTTCCTTTATTTTTTTGATTTAATGTTTTATAAGCCTATTTTACTTAATAATGTTGTAGGTGCGTTGATTGTCATTGTGTTTATGGTCATTGGTACCAAACATTTGCGTGACGCGGTGATGCATGGTTCCATGAGTTACGGAAAAGCTTTTCTCAGTGCTTTTTTGATCGGCCTCTTTGCAATGGCTGTTTCATTAATTTTCAATAATATATTAACTTATCTGATCGATCCGGGAATACGCGATAAGGCATTCCAGTATTCTGCTGAACAGATGCTAAAAAAGGGCAGATTTACTGAAGAGCAGATTGAGGCCATGATCGAACAGCAGAAACAGATGTCGTCAAAATTGTGGGTTGTGCTCATTGGCCAGTTTTTTGCTCTTCTGGGCATAGGTCTCATCAATGCAGTGGTTGCTCTGGTCGCAGCTGCCTTTCTTAAAAAAGAAGGCGACACCTTTGCTGACGTAATGCAGGAGGTATCTCCGGAAGAACAAAAGTAAGAGCAAGTGAGCGTCATGGATGTTTCGATAGTTATACCACTTTACAATGAAGAGGAATCACTTCCCGAACTTGTTGCCTGGATCAGGAAGGTTTGTCAGGATCATTCGCTGGAATATGAGGCAATACTTGTGGATGACGGAAGTACCGATCATTCATGGCAGGTAATTGAACGGCTTGCCAAAGAAGATTCCCATATCCGTGCAATCAAATTTCGCCGTAACTACGGGAAATCGGCAGCTCTTCACAAAGGATTTGAGCTGGCAGCGGGCGAAGTAGTAATTACTATGGATGCCGATCTTCAGGACAGTCCCGACGAAATTCCTGAGCTGGTCAGAATGATCAGGGAAGAGGATTATGATATGGTGTCGGGCTGGAAAAAGAAGCGATATGATCCCATCTCCAAGACTATACCAAGTAAGCTTTACAATTTTACTGCCCGGGTTATGACGGGGATTCACCTGCATGATTTTAACTGCGGGCTTAAGGCATATAAGAATAAGGTAGTAAAAAGCATAGAGGTTTATGGAGAAATGCACCGATATATCCCTGTTATTGTACGGAAAGCCGGATTTGCCAAAATAGGGGAGAAGGTGGTGCAGCACAGGAAACGTAAATACGGAACATCCAAGTTCGGACTGGAGCGTTTTATTAACGGGTACCTTGATCTTCTGTCGATAACCTTTATTTCAAAATTCGGAAAACGGCCCATGCATTTGTTTGGCACTCTGGGCACCCTCATGTTTATTGTTGGTTTTGTTCTGGCAGCCGGTCTGGGTATTCATAAACTCAGCATGCTGAAAAGGGGGTTGGGTGCCCCGCTGGTTACCGACAGCCCTTACTTTTATATTGCCCTTACTGCCATGATTCTGGGAACCCAGCTCTTTGTGGCCGGTTTTCTTGGAGAATTGGTTTCTCGCACTTCTCCAGAGCGAAATGTTTACCTGATTGATAAAGTTATCTGATCATGGTTCGCCTGTTGTATTTTAAGAACGTAACATTATGAAGTATCATCTTGTTTCCGGAGGTTGTGGTTTTGTGGGTCGGAATGTGGTCAAGCGACTTTTGAAAACTACCAGCGATACGATTTTTATTGTTGACGATTTATCCACCGGAATGCACCCGTCGCGTTGGTTTCCTTCCTATACTGTGCGCAAGCTGGGAGAAGCTGAAATAATCGGCCCGGACGAAAGGGTTTATTTTCTGAAGGAAGATTTTCGTGATTTTCTTTTCAGGTTTCGCCATGAGCCTGATTTTATTGCAAAAAACTGGATACCTGATTTTCATACTTTTCACGATGTCTATCATTTTGCAGCGATTGTCGGAGGGAGGGCAAAAATTGAAGGGGATCCGATGATGGTGGCCCTTGATCTTTCCATTGATGCGGAATTTTTCCATTGGGTCTGTACCCATAAGCCGGCCAGGGTGTTGTATCCGAGCTCCAGTGCGGCTTATCCGGTGAACCTGCAGACTTCGCAGGGTGCCGTTGCCCTTAAGGAATCAGATATTGATTTTGAAAAAAACCTGGGTACGCCCGATATGACTTACGGCTGGTCGAAACTTACGGGTGAATTTCTGGCGCGCATTGCAGCCAGGCATTATGGTGTAAAGGTGGTCTGCATCAGACCTTTTTCGGGGTACGGCGAAGACCAGGACCTGACCTACCCTGTGCCAGCCATTGCTGCACGTGCTGCACGAAAGGAAGATCCTTTTGAGGTATGGGGAACCGGTAAACAGGGAAGGGATTTTGTCCACATCGATGATGTGATTGACTGTATTCAGCTTCTGATGGACAATGTTGGGGATGGGTCAGCCTATAATATCGGATCAGGCAAGCTCACATCATTTATCGAACTGATTCAGCTTTTCTGCCGGTTCGCGGGGTATTCACCGGTTATAAAGGCGCTTACTGATAAACCAATGGGAGTTTATTCCCGCTATGCCGATATGTCACTGATGGAAAAGCGCTTCGGCTGGAAACCAAAAATATCCCTCGAAGAAGGCATGCGCCGGGTTTATGAAGCTGCCTGCAGAAGAATTTCAGAGGAATAAAAGGTTAAGGATTGTTCAAAATTCCTGATTCGTTCTTCCATGAATCAGGATTATTTTTTTATTAACTGAAAAGCTTTTGTGAAGGTACTGTTGCAAAATGGTTTATATTTGCCGAAATTTTTTTCAGACTGCTGAATGAAAAGGATTGTCTGTTTTGGACCGGGTCCTATGTTTAAGGGGGGTATTGCCAACTACAATACGTCACTTGCCAAAGCATTGGCCCGTACCGGCGAAGCGGAAGTACATATCGTTTCGTGGACAAGCCAGTATCCGGCTATCATTCCGCGTGATTTTCTTGACCGGAAAAGCAGAACAGAAGCTTTGCTGGAAGGAACCAACATTTCTGTACATTACCTTACCAATTACAACAGACCGTTAAGCTGGTACCGTACCTATCGGTTTATTAAGAAACTGAATCCGCATCTTGTCATTTTCCAATGGGCTATTGCCATTCAGGGACTTCCCATGGGACGAATTGCACGGTGGCTTTGCCGGAACACAAAAGCCGAGGTGATTTTTGATCTTCATTTTGTACAGCAGAAGGAAGGAAGCAGGTTAGACCGGTGGTTTACGCGCATCGGGATTAAACATGCCCATACATATATTGTTCATTCCATAAAAACAGCCCGCGAGCTGGCAGCTTTTTTCCCATCCCGTACCTTTGCCCTGGTTGATAACCGTTCCCAGGAGGTTACCAAAGGAAACCGAAAGGTAATTCGCCTCTTCCATCCTGTTTATGATATGTTCAAACCCGACCCGAATTTTGATGTGGAGGCAGCCAAAAGGCAGATGAATCTGAGAAAATACGTTTTTCTCTTCTTCGGATTCATCAGAAAGTACAAAGGATTGCACAATGCCATACGCGCATTCCATATTCTGGCCAGTGAAAGGGACGATGTCAGCCTGCTGATTGCCGGAGAATCATTCTGGGAAACATTGGATGCACGCAGGTTCACTACCCGCCTCAAAAGGGTAATTTTCGGAGCTCTCAAATCCATGTTCCTGAACAAGGAAAGCGATGAACGGAATTACCGGCCTCTTGAACTCGTGGCAAAACTCGGATTACAGGACCGGGTTACCATTGTCAACGAGTTCATCCCAAATGAGGATGTGCACAAGTATTTCCAGGTTAGTGATGCCATTCTGCTTTTTTATGAGACTGCTACTCCTTCGGGAGTTGAATCCATTGCCTACAATTTCAGAATGCCTATTCTGGCTACCTGCGTAGGGCATTTTCCCGACACGGTTAAGGATGGATACAATGGATATCTTGCGGCACCCAATGATATTGAATCCATGGCCAGTGCCATGCGCAAGGCAATAGAAAAACCCATCCCCCGCGAAAACGTTGCCGAAACATCCCGTAAAATGAGCTGGGATAATTATGCACGGGCTGTGCTGGGAACTAACGGTACTTCTGCCTGAGCAATTCTGCTGCTTTTTTGTCAACCGGAAGCGTTATCATTGCCGGATCAAGATTCTCTATTCTGATCCAGCGAAACGATTGATTTCCTTCTTTCTCTTCCGCAAAATCAAATGGAATGGTGCTGATCCGGAACCGCGGTGGCTCAGGGAATCGTGCCAGATAATAAATGCTTATCAGCTGATGGTGTGGGTAAAAAAAAGCTTCCTGAAAAAAATCGGTTGTATAAAAATGTCCGGTAATTTCTATATCCTGTCCGAATTCTTCCAGAGCTTCCCTGTGGAGGCATTCAACTGTTCCTTCTCCATACTGTAAACCCCCACCGGGAAACTTCGTCATCCGCATTCCCATCTGAAATTCATCACTGAGCAGAATTTCATTCTGCTGATTGATGATCAGAGCATAAACCCTGATGATGAAAGGATTCTTTTCCATATCAGATATTCAATTGGTCTTCAATCAACTGTATGATTGCATGAGGCTCTGAAGGGGAAAACCAGTGGTATTCCCTGTCGTTTCTGAACCAGGTAAGTTGTCTGCGTGCATAGCGTCGTGTATTGCGTTTAATCAGCCGGATGGCTTCGTCTTTATCGTATGTGCCGTCAAAGTATCCGAACAGTTCTTTATAGCCGACGGTATTGAGGGCATTCAGATTCCTGAATGGATAGAGACCACGGGCTTCTTCTTCCAGACCCTGCAGCATCATGGCATCGGTCCGGTCATTGATGCGGCGGTACAATTCTTCGCGTGCCACATCCAGGGCAATCTTCAAAATGCGGAATGGGCGCTTTTTGGCGGTTCCGGTAAGAAAGCTTGAATAGGGCCTTCCTGTTTGACGAAATACTTCCAGTGCTTTGAGTAACCGTTTCGGATTGTGTATATCAGCATTGGAAAAGAAAACGGGATCCACTTTTCTGAGTTCTTCCTGCAGATGTGTCTTCCCTTTCTCTCTGTATTCCTCCAGCAATTCGTTTCTGATTTCTTCCCTGATTGAAGGCAAATCGTCAATTCCCGTGCAGATGGCATCAATATAAAGCCCTGAACCACCCGTCATAATTACCAGAGGATAGGTTTTAAACAGCCTGGAAAGAAGTTGAAGAGCTTCAGTTTCAAATATGCTTGCGTTGTAATAATCATGGATTGAAACGGTTCCAATAAAATGATGCTGAACTTCACTCAACTGCTCCCGGGTAGGGCGGGCTACACCAATGCACAGTTCCTTGTAAATTTGTCGTGAATCGGCTGAAATGATCTCAGTGGAAAAATGATGCGCCAGCCGGATGCACAATGAAGTCTTACCGGAAGCGGTAGGACCGGCCACGACAACCAGCAAAGGCTTGTCGGTTTTTTTCATGCCCCTTTCAGCTGAAGAAGAAACTGCAATGTATCGATTCCATCGGCATAATCCCAGAGTTCAGGGTCCTGGGCTTTTCCGAATGGTACAGAGGGCGATTTATCCCATGTGTCGCTCACTATGCACTGTATCTGTTCTGTTATACCGCTGAGTTTTTCGTGCAGGCGGACCGGGTCTTTGTAGAATTCATAGTACAAAACTGCTACTGGCGATGCCAGAGCCGAATCTTCCTTCACCAGCAGAAAACCATTGTCAAGATGAGGAATTTTATTTACAAGGAAGACCGCTTTGTTGTATTCATAATTATTGGCATAGTGATGGTGGTAAATTATTTCACTCCATCCCTGGCAGGCTTCGAAAAAGGCTGAAAAGTCATATCCTTCAGGCACATAGAGTTTGGATACGCTGCGGCATCCGAGTCCGAAATAGGAAAAAACATCATGGGCAAGCCGTTCAAGAGCTTCCCCGGTTTCATTCCCGGTAAGAACGGCAATTCCGTTGCGGTTTTTTCGTATTATGTGGGGCACATCCCGGAAGTAATATTCAAAGTACCTGGCGCTGTTATTGTTTCCGGTGGCAATTACCGCGTGGTAACCCCGCAGGAATTCATCGGTGAAGACGATATTCCCGGTAAAACGTGGTTCTATTGAAAGGAGGATACTGGCCAGAGTTTTGAGCAGTTTGTCATCGCGCGATGAAAGTTTGCCGAGGAACCTGTGGCCGCTGACCAATACGCATAAAAAATCGTGAAATCCTACCAGCGGTATGTTCCCGGCGGTTACAACCCCCACCGTGGCCGGTTTTTGACCGTTGTGATCAGGGAACGGATACGAAGCAGTCCATCGATGTAGATTCTGCTCTTCAAGCTGCCGGCCAATTGATGATAGAGCCATCCGTATATTTTTTTCCGTAAACCAGGGATTGATAATTCCTGCTTCCTCAATGGCATGGTGCAGAAGGGCGTCTGATTCTCTGTCATCGCTCTTTCCTGCTGTTATAAAGGCACGAAGAAAATTACCCAGTTGAACGAAAGCATTCAGTCTTTCTTGCAGAAGCATGTGTTTTCCTTTTTGGCAAATTTAGGATATTTCAATCCCTTTCCCGAATGCCATGTATTTTTCTGACCGAAACCCGATGCGGGAAGGCTGAGGCAAAACCAGTGGACCGGGCAGATGTGAATGCCTTAATGACAGGTGAAGCACACGTAATATCCAGATTCCGCTTTTAATGGGAAAACACTTCCCAGGGCATCTTGGAAAAAAGGGTTCCGAAAGCGAAACCGATGATGGACAAATAAATGATCACAAAAATAATGTACAGACCTGAAAGGCTTGTTCCGATGATGGCACAGACTTTGCCCGCATTCAGGTTTTTAAGCGAATATTCACTAAACTGTGAGGGATTTGCCAGATAGGCTGATTTTCCTCTGGACGCCAATACCAGGGCAATGATACCCAGAATAAGTCCGACAAGACCGTAGCAGAAACACCCAACAATGGACAAAATTCCGAGTACAAGAACTGCTGTTGAATTGGGTACCGGCTGTAAAACAAGTGGCTGATTCTGATTTTCCATAACGAAAGTTTTAGGGTGGGTTAATTTACAGAACAGTTATCAGGAGATAAATGTAATGAAAAATTACAATGCCTGCTGTACCGATAAAGGAATATTTGATTACGGCAGCTCCGTTACGGAACTTGAAGATAAGGTGCAGAATCAGAAATGTAAGAAGAAAAAGAAGGGGGATCAATGCCGGATATAACCGGAGGCTCTCCCATAGATGGCCTCTTAAGAGCTCTGTAAAAGCACGCTGTATGCCGCATCCCGGGCAGGGAATACCGAAAAATTTCATGTAGGGGCAGGCAAGACTATGCTGGCTGAGCCAGTCTGCCAGGTTTGCTGTCAGAATAATTGACATGGTTCAAATGTAATAAAAAAAAATCCCGAATTGTCGGCAAAGTTTACGAACTTTAAGCCGGTTGAAAGCGCAAAAACGGAATACGCGATGCACGATCTCCTGCAGGATATGGTGGTAATTTTTGCCCTTTCCCTGGTGGTCATTCTTCTTCTGCGCAGGGTTCGGGTTCCGTCGGCTTTGGCCTTTCTTGCCTCCGGTATTGTGGCAGGACCCCACGGGCTGGGTCTGGTAAAAAACATCGAAAGCATTGAGCGCTTTGCCGAAGTAGGAGTAATTTTCCTTCTTTTTACCATAGGTATTGAAATTTCTTTAAAAAATCTGTTCCGGACACGAAGAATTGTATTTCTGGGAGGCACATTGCAACTTGTGCTAACCTTGATGGCAACTGCTGGAATTCTGATGGTGTTTGACTGGAGTCCGGGGAAAGCGATTTTTGGTGGTTTTCTCACAGCCCTCAGCAGCACAGCCATTGTTCTGAAGATGCTTCAGGAGCAGGCTGAATTGAATCAAACCCATGGAAGGACTTCCATGGGAATTTTGATTTTTCAGGATATGGCCGTGATCCCCATGATGCTCCTTATACCATTGCTTTCCGGAAATGGAAAAGTAATCATGTTTGATGTAACAGGTTTTCTGATTCGGCTTGCTATCATAACGGCGATTCTTATAATCCTCACAAAATGGATAGTTCCCTGGTTACTGCATACAGTAGCTCTGCTTAAAAGAAGGGATCTTTTCCTTCTGACCATTCTCTTTCTGGCTTTTGCCGTGGCATGGATGACCTCAGGACTTGGAATATCTCTTGCCCTGGGTGCTTTTTTTGCCGGTCTTGTTATCTCTGAGTCCGATTATCATCACCATGCGTTTGGTGATGTTCTGCCCTTCCGCGATATTTTTCTCAGCTTTTTTTTCGTATCGGTCGGCATGTTGTTTGACCCTGCATTTGCAAAGGAGCATCTGTTTCTGATCGGATTGCTGACATTGGCAATTATTGGCGGGAAGACATTTCTCACCACACTGGCCGTTTTTTTAACCGGGTATTCCCTGCTTTCCGGTATTCTTACAGGTCTGTTCCTTTCGCAGGTTGGTGAGTTTTCCTTTGTTCTGGCCCGCATAGGGTTTACAGAGAAATTGTTGGATGGATTTCATTACCAGTTATTTATCGCGGTTGCTGTTATCACTATGTCTGTTACTCCTTTTTTTATTGCTTCTTCGAAGCGGATTGCCGGTTGGATTCAGAGCAAAGGGGCGAAATACCCCTGGGTTACGGGGCGGATGCAATGGAACCATTCAGCGAAGGAAGGGTTGTCGCATCATCTGCTGATTATTGGATATGGCCGGAACGGAAAAAATATTGCCCGCGCCGCCCGTGTAGCCGGAATTCCTTATGTGGCTGTTGATGTTGATCCCGACAATGTCAGGCAGGGAAAAAAGAAAAAGGAAAATATTGTTTTCGGCGACGCAACCCATGAGGCCCTGCTGCGCCAGGTTCATGCTGACAAGGCATTGGTAGTGGCCATTTCTGTTGCCGATCTGGTTACCACATTCCGTATTCTGGAATCGGTTCGTTCCCTGAATCCGGGAGCGTATATCATTGTTCGCACCCGGTACACCGAAAATATGGAAGACCTTTACAATGCAGGAGCCGACGAGGTAATTCCAGAAGAAATTGAAACCTCGGTGAGAATTTTTTCCAGTGTTCTTGCCCGGTTTCATATTTCGCGCGATGAAATTGAGAGAATTGAAAATACCCTCAGGGCCAGAGGTTATGAAGTCTTTCTGGCTGAAAGCCGCAGGCGGAACCTGATCGGTGATACCCAAACCCTCATTCCTGAAATGGAAATAGCTACCTATGCGGTACAGGAGAATGCCAGAGCTGTGGGTTTATCATTGCGGGATGCAGCATTGCGGCAGGAATGGGGCGTGACGGTGCTGGCTATTGTCCGCGAAGGTGAATATTTCACAAACCCGGATGCAGATATGGTAATGATTCCCGACGACAGGGTGATTGTGACAGGAACCCCGGAGAACGTTACCAAGGTTGGGCGTTTCTTCAGGATGAAGGCACTGGATGATTCTGAAGAAGGAAATTAGGAATCCTGTTTTCCGGCCAGTACATTCAATGCTGCTCCGGCTTTGAACCAGGCAATCTGGTTCTGGTTATAGCTGTGTTGTACGTCAAATTCTTCCGCAGATCCATCGCTATGCTTCACGAGCACGTGAAGGGGTTTTCCGGGAGCAAATTCTTTGAGTCCGGTGACGCTGATCAGATCATCTTCCCTGATTCTGTCATAATCGTCGGGTGCAATAAAAGTCAGCGCCAGCACCCCCTGTTTTTTCAGGTTCGTTTCATGAATCCGGGCAAATGATTTGACAATGATTGCTTTAACATTCATGTACCGTGGTTCCATGGCGGCGTGTTCACGCGAAGATCCTTCTCCGTAATTTTCGTCGCCAATTACTATGCTTCCTATGCCTTGTGCCTTATATGCGCGGGCGGCTTCAGGCACGGTGCCGTACCGGCCTGTAAGCTGATTTTTGACCAGATTGATTTTATCATTGAAAGCATTAACCGCCCCTGTCAGAAGGTTATCGGAAATACGGTCGAGATGCCCACGGTACCGCAACCATGGACCGGCAGGGGAAATATGGTCTGTTGTACATTTTCCCTTTACCTTTATCAGTAAACGCAAATCAGTAAGATCGTTTCCGTCCCAGGCAGGAAATGGTTCCAGCAACTGAAGCCTTTCTGAATCAGGCCGGACATGAATTACTATCCTGGATCCGTCTTCTGCGGGGGCAACATAACCATTGTCTTCTACCGAAAAACCTTTTTCAGGCAGTTCAGTCCCCTCCGGTTCCCTGAAACGAAATTCTTTTCCATCCGGGGTTTTTACAGCATCCGTCAGCGGATTGAAGGTCAGATCACCAGCTATGGTAAGGGCTGTGACAATTTCCGGGGAGGCTACGAAAGCATAGGTATTAGGATTACCGTCATTGCGTCTGGCAAAATTGCGGTTAAAGGAAGTAATGATGGAGTTTTTTTCTTCTCCGCTTTTTCTGTGACGCGCCCATTGGCCTATACATGGCCCGCAGGCATTGGCCAGCACAACTCCGCCCAGTTCTTCAAAAATGCCGAGCAGGCCGTCTCTTTCCATTGTATAGCGAACCTGTTCCGAACCGGGGGTAATGGTAAATTCAGCTCTGGCTTTTATTCCTGCCTCCAATGCCTGACGCGCAACAGAAGCCGCCCGGGTAATGTCTTCATACGAAGAATTGGTACAGGAACCTATCAATCCAACTTCCAGTTTTTCAGGATATCCATTTTCCCAAACAGCGCGGGCAAATTCCGAGAGGGGCCATGCTTTGTCGGGTGTGAAAGGACCGTTAATATGCGGTTCCAGCTTGGTGAGATCCAGTTCGATTACCTGGTCAAAATACATTTCGGGTGCAGCATACACTTCAGGGTCACCTCTCAGGTCATCAGCTATTTCCTCAGCCATGTCAGCCACTATTGATCTCCCGGTGGCCCTGAGGTACCGGCTCATCTTTTCATCAAAACCGAAAAGCGATGTAGTGGCACCCAGTTCGGCTCCCATGTTGCAGATCGTAGCCTTCCCCGTAGCTGAAAGTGTGTTTGCTCCCGGCCCGAAATATTCGATAATTGATCCTGTACCTCCTTTAACAGTAAGAATTCCGGCAAGCTTGAGAATGATATCCTTTGCCGAAGTCCACCCGTTCAGCTTTCCGGTGAGTTTAACGCCGATAAGTCGGGGGAACTTCAGTTCCCATGGCATGCCTGCCAGTACATCCACTGCATCGGCTCCTCCTACCCCGATGGCTACCATACCCAGGCCTCCGGCATTAACGGTATGGGAATCAGTGCCAATCATCATTCCCCCGGGAAATGCATAGTTTTCAAGAATAACCTGGTGAATGATCCCTGCCCCGGGTTTCCAGAAACCAATGCCGTATTTTGCAGATACGCTGGCGAGGAAATCATACACTTCTTTATTGGTGATCATGGATTCGGCCAGATCCTTTTCAGCTCCCTGTTTTGCCAGAATGAGATGATCGCAGTGAACAGTTGCCGGAACAGCTACTTTTGGAATCCGTGCCTGCATAAACTGCAACAGAGCCATCTGAGCAGTAGCATCCTGCATGGCAACACGGTCGGGACGAAACAAAGCATAATCTGTCCCTCTGCGATAAACAACCTGATTCTCCGGTTCGGCCAGATGGGCATAAAGAATTTTCTCCGTCAGTGTCAGCGGCCTTTTTAATAAGGCACGGGCGCCGGCAATGCGTTCGGGATACATCGAATAAACCTTCCGGATCATGTCGGAATCAAATGGCTGATGCTGTTTATTTTTCATATTGGTCGCATAAATTTTCCGGGGGTTGCAAAATAATAATTTTTACGGGTATTCGGCACATTGCAAAAAATGGTTGAATGGATATTCTGTTATTAATCTCTATGGTTTTTGCAGCTTTTATGCTTTCAACATCTTTTAAAACACCCTTTTGACAGGAATTGTTTGCAGTGTGACGGGCAAAAGTTGAGGGAATTATTTGTACCTTTGGGATTGTGACGGGAAATTTTGTTTGCGGAATAAATCAAATGGAACATTGATATGGATATGAACTGGCTGAGGAAAATAAGCCTGCCTCCTGTTGTACTCGAGAATCTGAGAATAGCCATAGGTTCTATCCGCACCAATATGGTACGTTCCATACTCACCATGTTTATTATCGCATTTGGAATCATGGCTCTGGTGGGAATTCTTACCTCTATTGATGCCATTAAAGGAGCAATTAATACACAGTTCGCATTTATGGGTGCCAATACCTTTGCAATCCAGAGCAGGGGTGTTTTTATTCAGATCGGCAGTGAACGGTACCGTTCAAAAAATTATGATTACATATCCTACAAGCAGGCAGAGGATTTTAAGAAGGTATATAATTTTCCGGCAACGGTGTCCATTTCGGTATTTGCCACATCAACCGGTACGGTCAAATTTGCCAACGAAAAAAGCGATCCGAATATTCGTATAATGGGTGTTGATGAAAATTATTTAATTACCGCCGGATACGAGATCGACAAAGGTCGTTTTTTTCTGGCCGATGAGATTTTAAGAAACGTTCCCTATGCTGTAATAGGAAAAAGTCTGGAACGAAAACTTTTCAAAAATCAGGATCCGATTGATAAGCTGATTACCGTTGGAGCCGGAAAGTACAGAGTAATTGGTGTGCTGAAGGAAAAAGGCTCAGGTTTCGGCGGAGGGAGCGATGAAGTTTGTCTGCTTGCCTATACCAACGTCCGACAATATTTTTCGCGTCCAAGAATGAATTATTCCATCAATGTCAGGCCGGATAACCCGAATTTCATGGACGCCGCAATTGGTGAAGCAGAGGGTGTTTTCAGAATAGTACGGAATCTGGATGTGAAGGACGAAAGCGATTTCAATATTGTGAAAAGCGATAACCTGGCCCGGATGCTCATTCAAAACCTTAAATACGTTACACTGGCAGCCACGGTTATCGGAATTATTACTCTGTTTGGTGCGGCTGTGGGTTTGATGAATATCATGCTTGTTTCCGTTACCGAGCGCACAACTGAAATCGGAATTAGAAAAGCAATTGGTGCAAAAGCATCCACCATCCGGCAGCAGTTCCTGTTCGAGGCTATCCTGATCGGCCAGTTTGGAGGGCTGGCAGGGACCTTGCTCGGCATGCTGATTGGAAACCTGGTTTCCATGTCAATGAAATCTCCTTTTATTGTGCCTTGGGAATGGATTATATCAGGGGTTTTGCTTTGTTTTCTTGTCGGGCTTGTTTCAGGTTATTTCCCGGCGCAGAAAGCAGCAAAAGTTGACCCCATTGTATCACTTCATTATGAGTAGTATTGCAGGAATATGGACGATTTGATCCTTAAGGGCAGTTCGGTTACTCCTTTTGTCCATCTAACCGCTTCAGGCGAGATGAACCTTCAAGGACGGTGCATTCCTGAAAATCCGCAGGAGTTATTTGATGAACTTATCAGCTGGTTTAAAGAATACGCTGTTTCTCCCGCCGCAAAAACCGTTCTTACCTTCCGCTTTGAATATCTTAACAGTGCCTCCGTAAAAAATGTCCTTCATCTTCTGAAAACACTGGTGGAGCTTCTTGGAGATGCATCCGAACTGATTGTCCGCTGGGTATATGAAGAGGATGATGAGATAATTCTTGAAGCGGGAGAATCATTGCAGATGCTGTTGAAGATCCCGTTTGAATTTGTTCCGGTCCCGGAATCATAATAATCTGTCCTGCAAAACTTTTTTCCCAGGTGCTGAAATTATTTCATGTTGGTTGGGATTGTGCATTTTTAATGCAGCAATGTGGGTTTAATGCATAAAAAAAAGCCGGTAATAAACTTACCGGCTTTCAAAATTAAAGTGCGTTTTACTTCACTGTATCCATGTATTCAATCATGTCAACGACTTTGGATGAGTAACCCCATTCGTTGTCATACCAGGATACAACTTTGACAAAATTGGGGTTCAGCATGATCCCGGCTTCTGCATCAAAGATGGAGGTCCTTGGATCGCCGATGAAGTCGGAAGAAACAACAGCATCTTCGGTATAACCGAGAATACCTTTCAGTTCACCTTCAGAGGCAGCTTTCATGGCAGCCTTGATTTCATCATAGGTGGTAGCTTTTTCAAGCCGACAGGTAAGGTCAACCACAGAAACATTGACGGTAGGAACACGGAAAGTATGAAGAGGATGATGAGATCATTCTTGAAGCGGGAGAATCATTGCAGATGCTGTTGAAGATCCCGTTTGAATTTGTTCCGGTCCCGGAATCATAATAATCGGTCCTGCAAAACTTTTTCCCCAGGTGCTGAATTATTTCCTGTTGGTTGGGATTGTGCATTTTTAATGCAGCAATGTGGGTTTAATGCATAAAAAAAAGCCGGTAATAAACTACCGGCTTTCAAAATTAAAGTGCGTTTTACTTCACTGTATCCATGTATTCAATCATGTCAACGACTTTGGATGAGTAACCCCATTCATTGTCATACCAGGATATTATTTTGACAAAATTGGGGTTCAGCATGATCCCGGCTTCTGCATCAAAGATGGAGGTCCTTGGATCGCCGATGAAGTCGGAAGAAACAACAGCATCTTCGGTATAACCGAGAACACCTTTCAGTTCACCTTCAGAGGCAGCTTTCATGGCAGCCTTGATTTCATCATAGGTGGTAGCTTTTTCAAGCCGACAGGTAAGGTCAACCACAGAAACATTGACGGTAGGAACACGGAAAGCCATACCGGTAAGTTTTCCTTTCAGTTCGGGAATAACTTTGGTAACAGCTTTTGCTGCACCTGTTGAGGAGGGAATAATATTGGCGGCAGCAGCACGTCCACCTCTCCAGTCTTTCTTGGAAGGACCATCAACAGTCTTCTGCGTGGCTGTAGTGGCATGTACTGTGGTCATAAGCCCTTCCACAATGCCGAAATTATCATGCAGTACCTTGGCAATCGGGGCAAGACAGTTGGTGGTGCAGGATGCATTTGAAATAATGGCAAGATCCTTGGTGTATTTCTTGTGGTTCACACCGTAAACAAACATGGGGGTGTCATCTTTGGAAGGTGCTGACATAATAACCCTTTTTGCACCAGCCTTGATGTGAGCTTCTGCCTTTTCTTTGGTCAGGAACAATCCGGTTGATTCGACCACATATTCGGCACCAACTTCATTCCATTTCAGATTGGCAGGATCTGCTTCAGCGGTAACACGTATGGGATGTCCGTTAACCACCAGCTTGCCATCCTTGATGTCGATCGTTCCTTTGAACTGACCATGAACTGTGTCATACCGGAGCATGTAAGCCATGTAATCCACATCAATCAGGTCGTTAATTCCAACGACTTCAATATTAGGACGATTCACAGCAACACGGAAAACGAGGCGGCCAATGCGCCCGAAACCGTTAATTCCAATTTTAATCTTAGCCATAATACAATCAGATTTATTTGACAATAAATTACCTTTTTTAAAGAAGCCCAAAGGTAACAATTAAACACGAATCATCAAAATGAAGAGGGTCCCTTTTAAAAGATTGGAGATTATTCTTTTCCCTTTTCCGGCTGGCCTTCTGCAGAAGGCTTATCCCATTCTTCTCCTTTCAACCGGTCAATGATTTTCCCGAAACGATAGCTGACAAACAGGGTCAGAAAAACCTGATTGTTTTGTTTGGTCGCCATGATAGGGATTTTTTTCGGGAAAACATCCACCACAACACCGGCTTCCAGAGCGCGAAGAGCGGCATCAACGGTGCTGTAATCGAAACTTACCCCAAATCGCCCGGAAATACCCGGCAGTGCTTTTATTTCATTAAACCCTTTGAAAAAGGATGAACGCCCAGCATACTGAGCCGGGTGATAGGAAGGATCAAACTTTCGTGATTCAATCCGGTAAAAATCGCCAACCGGCATAATGTAAATGTCATAATAGATCGGTTTGTAGACTGCAGCTGACAATCCCGCACTATAGTAGTATTTAACCGATATTCCGCCCTTGTCCACTTTACGGTACATTTCGTACTGGTGTCCGCGCATTACCCGGAAATTAAAAACCGTGTTCAGTTTGCCATAGATAAACGACCGGGAATTGGGATAAAGAAACGGATACCTTACTTCCTTGGGATGCTTAAGGGTTACAAAATCACCTTCCCATAGTTTTTTGTTCCTTGCGTCCAGCCACCAACCGTAACGGTAACTTACTCCAAAACCGTTTGAATTAAGCAGTATTCCGAGAGAACTCTCATCACGGTAAAAAATCTTTTTCTGGGTATCAATTTCACCCTGGCCTGAGGCAAAATGAGTGGAAAACAGCCACGCAATGACCATCGTAAGAAACCGCAATACTGACGAACGAAAGAATGTTTGCATGGTTTCCTTTTTTAGGTAGCGACAGACCATTAAACAAAATCCGGGGGAAAATTTATTACCAATAAACATAAAGAGCAGATTTCTCTGCTCTGTGATCAGCCGTAATAACCTGCATTTTTTGCAGGTAATAAATTCTCTTATCGTTTAACCGGCTGGGTATCTGAGTAAGCGGGGCAGGCTTTTTCACTGCAGCTTGTAAGTACAGTCCCACCAACAAACAGACAAAGTAAAACCACCGATACCAAACGAATAATTTTTGTTTTCATCATAATCAAATTAATTTTTAATGGTATGATGGAACCCACATGTTCGGCATTTTATTACCGCTGTGTTTGTGTTTGTAAAACATGTAGGTTTCATATGCATTGTTTTTCATGTGTTAACCTGACATGATTGTTCAGTAGCCGTATCCGCGTAAGCAGGACACACATGCTCATTGCATGAACAAACAGTAAGCAGGGTTACCAGTACAATAAACCCCAGGATTACCAGCCGTTTCATAGCAAAATCGACAATTTTGTTTAAAATAACTCTGTAAATATAGTATTTTATCAGATAAAACTAAATTGTATAACAAAAAAAATAACAAAAGAATAACTGCTTGATTGATAATCAGAAAGGCTCAAACGCATTGAAGAAAAATTCCTGCGACCGGGAAAATGGTCTTTTTTTTACTACCAGATCGGGAAAAACAAAAACCTTCAATACAACTTTAATTTTTTAGCTTTGCCACACTGGCGCGATAAACTTTGTCACCGTCCAGCTGGTATCATTAAGGGTATTTAGTAAAATTGAACAGATATGAAAGAAACAATTCTTCAGCATCGTTCCATTCGCAGATACAGACCTGATCCGGTTCCGCCTGATGTCCTCAGCCAGATTCTGGAGGCCGGAACGCGTGCATCCACAACAGGCAACATGCAGGTTTACAGCATGATTGTTACTACTGATCCGGGGCTCAGGCAGAAACTATGGGAAGCACATTTCAAACAGAATATGGTTCTGGAAGCTCCGGTTCACATAACATTCTGTGCTGATTTTAACCGTTTTTCCAAATGGTGCCTGTACCGGGATGCTGAACCGGGTTATGACAATTTTCTTTCCTTTTTCACAGCCGCAATCGATGCCTTGCTTGTTTCGGAAAATGTAGCACTGGCTGCTGAAGCGCATGGACTGGGAATCTGTTACCTTGGTACGGTTACCTATATGGCGAAGAAGTTCAGCGAGATATTGCAACTCCCCGGTTTGGTGGTTCCTGTGGCAGCTATGGTAATGGGAACTCCGGCCGAAGATCCGCCGCTGACCGATCGTTTACCGCTGGAAGCGGTCGTTCATAACGAAGTGTATCATGACTATTCACCGGCTGATATTGATAATTTATACAGGGAGAAGGAAAATCTGCCGGCCAGCAGGAAATTTGTGGAGGAGAATAAAAAGAAAACTCTGGCTCAGGTTTTTACCGATGTCCGTTATACGGCAAAAGACAACCGCTTCTTTTCCAGGGAGTTTCTTGAGCTGATTCAGGACAAGGGATTTATGAACAATGAAGGTTAGTACGGGGTATTCAGTGAATCTCAGTCAGGATTGAATTCAATGCCAAGGGCGGAAGCTACTTCTTTCACGTCGTTGATCACTGCCGGGAGGATGGTAATTCCTTCGCGGGCGGCTTTTTCTTCCGCTTCCCGTTCAATTTCCCCCGGAATATAAACTCTTTCCTGTCCTTCAGCGGGTTTTGCCTTTTTGAAGGTTTCAATCCACAGGTCCATCATTGCTTTGAATTCCTCGGCAGGGCGGAAGGCATCAATGCGCATGGCTCCGAAAAAGTGGCCGGTACCGAGTCCCGGCTGATTCTGAGGTAGCGGCAGATAAGCAATGGACGGGGGAACGAAAGGCCCAAAATTGGCTCCTGACAGCAGAGAGGAAAAGATATCAACCAGGGCACTGAGGCAATAGCCTTTGTGGCTTCCATGTATCCTGTCACTTCCCAGGGGAAGCATTGCTCCTCCGCGCCTGAGAATATCGGGGTCATCCGAAGGATACCCAAGGGCATCCTGAACATATCCCAGAGGAACTTTTTCTTCTTTTTTAGCCGAAATGGCAAGTTTACCCCGGGCAATGGGGGTTGTGGCAAAGTCAGCTACAAATGCCGGATATTTCCCTGCCGGTATAGCAACAGCAATCGGATTGGTTCCCAGCAGGCGGCTCACTGAAAAGGTCGGTGCGACCAAAGGATTGGCATTACAAAGGGTAATACCGATCATGTCATGAGGAAGAGCCATCATGGCATAATATCCTGCAATGCCGAAATGATTTGAATTGCGGGTAGCTACCCATCCGGTTCCGCACGAATTTGCCTTTTCAATGGCCAGCCGCATGGACCGCGCCGCAGCAACCATTCCAATGGCCCTATCCGCATCAATAACCGCAGTAGATGGAGATTCATGGACAATACGGATGTTCGGATCTGCTTTAATCCGCTTTTCTTTCCAGAGCAGATAATAATCTTTCAATCGCAGCATACCGTGGGAAGGGATGCCACGTTCTTCCGCCCTGACAAAAACATCAGCAACAAGGGCTGCATCGTCGGGTGGAACTCCCATTGACTCAAATGCCCTGGCGGTAAACAGGCGAAGATAGGATGCTGTTGCCATGCTTCTACGGTTTATTTCCTGTCAAAAAAAACTGCATTTGCCTGAGCTGCAGGCATAATCAATATATCGTTAATGTTTACATGCGGCGGGCGGCTTAAGGCAAACCATACTGCCTCGGCAACATCTTCAGCTTTCAGCGGCTGATATCCTTTATATACTTCCTTTGCCCTCTTTTCATCGCCTTTGAACCGGACCAGCGAAAATTCCGTTTCAACTGCTCCCGGGCTGACCGAGGTTACCTTTATACCGTAAGGAAGGAGGTCAATTCGCATTCCCCTGGTTAGTCCTTCAACAGCATGCTTGGTGGCGCAGTAAACATTTCCGTTGGGATATACTTCCTTGCCCGCAATGGAGCTGATATTGACAATGTGTCCGGCGCGTCGTGCTGTCATAAGCGGCGCAATGAAACGGGTTGCATATAAAAGGCCTTTGATGTTGGTGTCGATCATCTGTTCCCAGTCGGCTATGTCTCCCTCATGAATGGGATGAAATCCCGCGGCCAGCCCGGCGTTGTTTATAAGTACATCAACGTCCTGCCATTCCGGCGGCAGATGTCCAAGGTACTTTTCTGTCTCTTCCCTTTTCCTGATGTCGAAACACAGGGGAAGAACCCTGATCCCAAATTCAGAAGCAAGGGTTTGGCTTATTTCATCCAGCAGTTTTTTCCTTCGTCCGGTGAGAATAAGATCGTATTCCTGGCCGGCCAGCTGAAAGGCAATGGCTTTGCCTATTCCTGAAGTGGCACCTGTTATGACTGCAATCATAGTGGTTCATTTAAAAGTCCTCAAATATATAAAATACAATTCCACAGGAAAGGTAAATGAGAAAAAACAGTCTAATTTTGCCGTTCTGTTAATGGAGCCATGGAGAGTATAAAAGAAATCAGGCCCTATTCTGAATTGTCGTCAGACAAAAAAGAGCAGGTTACCATCATGTTTGACCGCATAGCCCGAAGGTATGACCTGCTGAATCATTTACTGTCTTTCAATACCGACCGTTGCTGGAGAAAAAAGCTGGTCAGACTGCCCGGAATCAGGAAAGCAGAAAAAATTCTTGATGTTGCTGCAGGTACCGGCGATCTTTCATTACTCGCTGCGGAAATGCTAAAGGCACGGATTGTTGCAACGGATATTTCAGAAGGGATGCTTCGCATTGCCACAAGCAAAATACAAAGGAAAGGCTATCAGGACAGAATTCAATGTGTTATTGCGGATGCAGAGAAATTACCGTTTGATGCTGATGCTTTTGATGCTGTTATGGTAGCGTTCGGAGTGCGCAACTTCGGAAATCCCTCCAAAGGTCTTTCAGAGATGTTCCGGGTAGTTCGTCCCGGCGGCACGGTTGCTATTCTCGAATTTTCTGTACCCCGCATGCCCCTGTTCCGCCACCTGTATCTCTTTTATTTCAGAAGGGTTGTCCCTTTTATTGGCAGGCTCGTATCGGGAGATTCCGATGCTTACAGGTATCTTAACAGATCTGCTGAGGCCTTTCCACAGGGGGAGCATTTCTGCAGGATGCTGAGAGGCGCAGGATTTGCGGTTGCTGATTCCTTTCCTGTTACCCTCGGTGTTGCGAGAATATATACAGGCGTTAAACCCGGCCACGTAAAAATTGGATGAATAACGATTTTATAATATTTTAGCGCTTTGTTCGTTAAGGCTTAAAGTGAAATTATTAACGTCTGCGGTTTTGAAGAGAATATTCCTTTTTGCATTGTTGTGTCTGGCTTTCGGGATGATTTCATTTGGTCAGGCAAAGAAAGTTCTCAATTATCAGATAGTAGATGACAAAAAGATCCATTTTGGCTTCTGCGTTGGCCTTAATGCCATGGATTTCAGTTTTGAGCGCAACAGCCGAAGCATTCATACCGGAAGCGGCGACTCGCTCTATATGGACCTTTATCAGCTAAGTCCCGGGTTCAATGTCAACATTGTTTCGGAACTTCGGTTCAATGATGCTTTTGCCCTCCGCTTCCTTCCCGGCCTTGTTTTTGGACAGCGGAATGTTTTTGTTACCGGAGTTTCTTCCAATGTCCAATACGGCCAGATACAGGTAGAAAGCAACTACCTTGATTTTCCGCTCCTGATAAAATACAGGGGAGAAAGGCTGAATAATGTACGCCCTTATCTGATTGCAGGGACCAGTGTCAGGTACGATATGGCCGCAAAAAAGGAAAACAAGCTGAAACTTGGTAATGAGCAGGGTGAAACCCTTCGCATCAATCTGAAACCGCTCGATTTTTATGGCGAAATTGGCGTAGGAATGGATTTCTATCTGGTCTATTTCAAATTGTCAACCGAACTGAAGCTTTCAGTCGGCATGCGCGATATTCTTGACAGAGACCTTTCTGCCACTGGCTTGAACCAGCTTTCCTCCCATATTATTTTGCTGAATTTTCATTTTGAATAGCCTGCCCTGGGTGACGTCTTCGGAATTCGGCACAGACAATGGCGGCAGCCATTCCGACATTGAGGGATTCAGCGCCCGAACCGGGGCCTCCGCGGGGAATCGTAAGGAAATGCGTAACCTCCCTGCGGATATCATCCGACAAACCGCGCGACTCATTTCCCAGCACAATCATTGCCGGAAGATGAAGTTCTGCCTTGTAAAGATTTGTTCCCTGAAGGTCCATTCCGTAAATGTTCCAGCCTTTCTGGCGCATGGTTCGGCAGGTAGTTCCTGCCTCGGCGCGGATAACATGAACCCGGAAAATGCTTCCCATGGAAGCTTGTACAGTTTTGGGATTGAAAGAATCGGCAGAAGTTTCCCCAAGTACCACATAGCGGATGTCAAACCAATCGGCCAGGCGAAGAATGGTACCGGTATTGCCGGGGTCCTGCACCCCATCGAGAACCAGGCAGAGATCGGCTTCTGGCGGAATCTGCCGGACGGGAGATTCAGGCATATAAACCACTGCGAGAACACGGTTGGGTGTTTTCAAAGTGCTTATGCCGGCCAGCAGGTTATCATCAACTTCATAAAGTTCCGTTTCCGCGCATTCGTGCCTGTGTTCCCTGATCCAGCCTCCGGTTGCGGCTATCCATGCAATTCTGTATTCCGACTTCAGCAATTCGTGGACCATTTTTTCACCTTCTGCCAGAAAGAGTCGGGTTTCGTCCCGTGCTTTTTTTTCTTTGAGCGAACGGGCAAGTTTTCTGTAACTGGGCGGCAAATGAAGGACCTCCGGTTTGAAAGCTGTCTTTTTCACGAATGCCTGTCGGTTTTGGTTATTTTCGGATTGCCGAAGTTACTTATATTTGTGAACTGTTGAAAAAAACAAGACCATATTTTATACCGGGTCTCTTCAGGACTTTCCTCCGGAAAGGGTTCTTTCCGGTTGCTTGTGCATTGACGCTTTCCGGGTGCTTTCCTGCAAAATATATTCCTGATGGTCAGTACCTTTTGTCAGAGGCCAGAATTAAAACCGACACCCGCCAGCTGAACAAAAGCGAGATGCAAACCTACATCCGGCAGCGCCCCAATAAGCGCATACTGGGTTTTCGGTTTCATCTCTGGTTGTACAACCGGTCAAAACCGGATAAAAATAACTGGATAAACCGCGGTTTCCGGCAGATAGGAGAAGCTCCCGTTGTCTTTGATGATTATCAGGCAAACCGTTCTGCAGAGCAGTTACGATTATATCTGGTCAACAAAGGATATTTTAATGCAAAGGTTGATCATGAGGTTTTTTTCAGGAAAAAGGAGGCTTTCGTTACTTTCAATATCAATAGCGGTGTTCCATACCGGATAAGATCCTTTCATTATGTGATTGAAGACACGGTATTGATACCTTATATTATACGTGATACCATAAACTCCCTGGTAAGACCGGGAATGGTATATGATGTGGATGCCTTGCAGAATGAACGGTTACGGATTGAATCGTATTTGAAGAACAGGGGATTTTACAATTTTTCGAAAGATTATATATGGTATGCCGCTGACACAAGCGGTATATTGCGGAGCGTTGACCTGATCCTCAACGTAGGGAAATATGCCGAAATCAACAGCAGGGGGGAAGTGGTGCAGGGAAGCCATCCTCGTTACAAAGTCCGTAACCTGATGGTGTATGCCTCAGGCAGGGAGAAAAAGATGAACGATTCAGCGGCACTGAGACTGGCAAGGGAAGACACGGCAATCTACGACGGAATAAGGTTTGTGGCGCCCAGGCTTTCACCTGTTAAACCCCGTACCATATCTTCTGCTATTTTCATTCAGCCCGGTCAGTTTTATAATCAGGCAAGTGTTACAAGAACGTATCAACGGTTGTCTTCGCTAAAAGTCTTCCGGTTTACCGATATTCAGTTTGAGGAAGAAAAAGCCCCGGCTCCTTTTGCTCTGGAAAGGGAACTTAACGGGCAAATCCATCTTTATCCGCAGGAAATGCAATCGTATGCACTGGAAGCAGAAGGAACCAATTCATCGGGAAATATTGGAATGGCCGGAAACTTCAACTATGAACACAAGAATTTATTCCGTGGAGCTGAGCAGTTTAACCTGCGGGTTAAGAGCGCTGTGGAAACCTATCCGCGACAGTTTGCTTCAGGCTTCAGGAATACAATCGAATTCGGGGTGGAATCAGGAATACGGATTCCACGGTTCCTTCTTCCGTTGCGAACAGCCCAGTTTGTGCGACGGTACAGCCCTTCCACAACCCTTTCGTTTGCTTACAACTACCAGCGAAGACCTGATTATACCCGTACCATTGCCAATGCCACGTTCGGATATACCTGGCAGGGTAATGCTTTCAACACCTTTATCGTTAATCCGGTTGAGTTGAATGCCGTCAAAATCTTTTCCATTGATCCGGCTTTTCTGCAAAGCATCAAAGGAAAACCATACCTTGAAAACAGTTATCAGGACCATTTTGTACTGGTATCGGGCCTGTCTTTTGTTTTTAATAACCAGAACCTCAGGAAAAAGGAAGATTTCGTTTATTTCAAAACCAACCTGGAATCGGCCGGAAATCTTTTGGCCACTTATTTCAGCCTTTCCGGAGAAAAAGGGCAACCGATAAGTTCTGATACCTCAAGGAGGTACTATCAGATATTCGGTACACAGTTCTCCCAGTTTGTCAGGGGAGAATTCGATTTCCGATACAATCACCTGCTCAATCCTACCGACTGGGTGGTATACCGTTTATATGCCGGGGTAGGATTCCCTTACGGGAATTCACCTACCATGCCCTTTGAAAAAAAGTTTTTTGCAGGTGGGGCTAACAGCATCAGGGCCTGGCAGGTGCGTACACTCGGACCAGGAACCTATAATGACACCATCTCCCGTTATCCGAACTCCCTGGGTGATATCAAACTCGAGGCAAACGTTGAATACAGGTTTAAATTGTTCTGGAAACTGGAAGGTGCCTTTTTTGCCGATGCCGGTAATATATGGGCTATCAGAAGTAACGATGAACGGCCGGGAGCCGTCTTTAAGCTGAACCGTTTCCTTTCCGACGTTGCTGTTGGCACAGGCATGGGCTTTCGTTTTGATTTTTCTTTTTTCATTTTCCGGATCGATGTGGGAATGAAGACGAGAAATCCTTCTTTGCCGAGGGGAGAGCGTTGGACTTTTATGAATCATATTCCTGAGAAAAAAGATTTCGCGCTGAGCATTGCAATTGGTTATCCGTTCTGAGGTATGAACCTGTTTAAGAAACTGGCCGACCTTTGGCTGAATTTTTCACGGGGAGAACGAAACGGAATTCTGGTTCTTACAGTGCTTCTGTTTCTGATGATTGTTATCAACACCATCATTCCTTATCTGCCGCCGAGGAAAATATCTCAGGAGCAAAAGCAAAGCCTCCTGGCGCTTGCCGATTCATTGCGGCATATGACAGATTCTACTCCCGCTGTTTCTCTTGCTCCTTTCGATCCCAATACATTGACGGAGGATGGCTGGCGACGAATCGGTTTATCGCAAGGTCAGTCCAGAACGATAGTGCGATACAGAAATGCAGGTGGACGTTTCAGAGAACCTGAGGATTTGTTCAGAATCTATGGAATTGATTCGGCATGGGTTAGGAGCATCATTCCTTACGTGCAGATTGCCCGGAAGGACGATGGAAATAAAAATGAAGCAGTGAATCAAAAAAAATGGGATGAGAAACTGGGTTCTTCAAAAGAATACCAGCAGAAAATAAGTGAAAAAAGCCATGGCTACGGCGAAATCAATACGGCCGATTCCGTTGCCCTTGTCCGGCTTTATGGAATCGGACCCGTAATGGCAAGGAGAATAATTACCTATCGTGCCCGTCTGGGCGGTTTTGTAAACATGGAGCAGCTGGGGGAAGTTTACGGAATGCGTCCTGAAATGCTTAAGGTATTGAAGGAACACTATCAATGCGATTCGCTGAACATTACAAAAATACCGGTCAACCGTGCCAGGGAAAATGAATTATCTCTCCATCCGTACCTTTCGCGTTGGAATGCACATTCCATAATGAAATACCGGGAAATAAAAGGGAAAATCACTGATCTGAACGAATTAAAAAAGAATCAGGTACTTCCTGATTCGGTTTTCCGGAAAATATATCCCTATTTGTCGGTTGAGTAGTTAAAAAGTAGCCAGGCGATATTTGTGTTATTTTATTATTTTTTTTAACTTTGCGGCTCATTTAAAAAAGGATGATGCTATGATTATTGTTCCGATCAAGGAAGGTGATAATATTGAAAGAGCGCTGAAGAAGTTCAAGCGGAAATTTGAAAAAACCGGAATCATTAAAGAATTGCGTGAACGTCAGGCTTATAAGAAACCTTCGGTTCGCCGGCGCGAAGTTATCACCAGAGCGGCTTATCTGCAGAGATTGCAGCAGGAGCAGGATTAAGGGGTTGCTTTATTCGGCGAAAGCCTGGAAATTCTTTTGCCCGGGTATTGTACTCTACCCCATTATCTATGCACCAGACGGATGTTTTTCTTACGTATCTGATATCTGAAAGGAGAGTTTCTCCTCATACCGTCCTGTCTTATAAAACCGATCTTGAACAATACAAGGATTTCTGCAAGGCCATCAATTCTCCTGTGGAGATTTCCGATGACCCTGTGATCATTCGCTCATGGATTGCTTCTTTACTGGAAAATGGCCTTTCAGCCAGAAGTGTAAACCGGAAAATGACATCCCTTCACTCGTATTTTCGTTTTGAAATGCGCGAAGGCCGGCTTTCTTCCGATCCGATGCTGATGATAAAACGTCCCAGAACCCGTTCCGAAGTGCCTGAATTCATCGATGAAGATCAGATGCGGCAGCTTCTGTCGGAGGTCGATTTTGGCGAAGGTTTCAAAGGATTACGTGACCGCCTCATTCTGGAAATGCTATACCAGACCGGCATGCGGTTGAGCGAGCTGATTTCGCTTCGCGATACGGACATACGGTTCGAAGAAATGGAAATACGGGTTACCGGAAAAAGAAACAAGCAACGCATTATACCGTTTTCGTTTTTGCTGAAAAAAATCTGCATGGAATACCTTGCTGTGCGAAACAGGGAGGTCGGTACCACAGATACCTTTCTGGTGCGGGAAAATGGAAAATCTTTATATCCAAAACTTGTTTATCGTACAGTAAATTATTATCTTGGTCAGGTGACCACTATCGCCAGAAAAAGTCCGCATATTATCCGGCATAGTTTTGCCACCCACATGCTGAACCGTGGCGCAGACCTTAATGCCATCAGGGAACTGCTTGGCCATGCTAACCTCTCGGCTACGCAGATCTATACCCACAATTCATTTGAAAAACTTAAAAAGGTATATAAACAGGCCCATCCGAGGGCTTAATTAACGAAAGGAGGCACCTATGAAAATCAATGTAACTTCGGTACATTTCGATGCCGATAAAAAGCTTCTCGATTTCATTAATAAAAAGGTGGTAAAACTTCAGCAGTTTGATGAACGCATTCTGGGTGCTGAAATCATACTGAAGCTTGAGAATAATATGGAGCAGGGGAACAAAATTGTTGAAATCCGCCTTGAGGTCCCCGGAAATGATCTTTTTGCCCGCCGGCAGTCCAAAACATTTGAAGAGGCTGTTACTGAGGCAATTGATGCTCTTCGGAATCAGGTTATCAAAACAAAGGAGAAAAAGCGTTCATAAACTCTTCATAATTTTCGGTTCAAATTTTTTTATCTTGACAAATTATTATACATTTGCAAACCGATTTTGGAGGGTGGTTTTTCAGGCATAAACAGCCTGAAATTGCCGATGTAGCTCAGTGGTCAGAGCAGCGGTTTTGTAAACCGCGGGTCGTGGGTTCGACTCCCTCCATCGGCTCTGTTCATTGAAATCCGTATGGGGAGATACCAAAGCGGTCAACTGGGGCAGACTGTAAATCTGCTGGCTGATGCCTTCGGAGGTTCGAATCCTTCTCTCCCCACATGTATGCGGGAGTAGCTCAGTTGGTAGAGCATAACCCTTCCAAGGTTAGGGTCGCGAGTTCGAGCCTCGTCTCCCGCTCAACTTTCTGCCGATGTAGCTCAGGGGTAGAGCACTTCCTTGGTAAGGAAGGGGTCATGGGTTCAATTCCCATCATTGGCTCAAATAAAGGAATGTAAATTAACTCAATAGAAAACCAAATAAAGTTTATAATTTTTAACCAGTTTAAATTATGGCTAAAGAAAAATTTGAAAGGACAAAACCGCACGTCAATATTGGTACGATTGGTCACATCGATCATGGAAAGACTACCCTTACGGCGGCCATTACCATGGTACTTGCAAAACAAGGTCTGGCAGAAGTGAAAACATTCGACCAGATTGACAATGCTCCTGAAGAAAAAGAAAGGGGTATTACGATTAATACGGCACACGTTGAGTACCAGACCGCAAAGAGGCACTATGCCCACGTTGACTGCCCCGGCCATGCCGACTATATCAAAAACATGGTTACCGGTGCTGCCCAGATGGACGGTGCTATTCTCGTGGTTGCTGCAACCGACGGTCCTATGCCGCAAACCCGTGAACATATTCTTCTGGCCCGCCAGGTGAATGTGCCCCGTATTGTTGTTTTCATGAACAAGGTTGACGCTGTTGATGACCCGGAAATGCTGGACCTCGTCGAAATGGAAATTCGCGAGCTTCTCAATTTCTACGGATTCGACGGAAACAACGCTCCCGTTATCCGTGGTTCTGCACTGGGCGCTATGAACGGTGATCCCAAGTGGGAAGAAAAGGTTATGGAACTGATGAACGCAGTTGATGAATATATCCCGCTCCCGGTGCGTGACGTTGACAAGCCCTTCCTTATGCCTGTTGAAGACGTATTCTCCATTACAGGCCGCGGTACAGTTGCAACAGGAAGAATTGAAACGGGTGTTATTACAACCGGTGAAGAAGTACAGATCATTGGCCTTGGCCAGGATAAGAAGACGGTTGTTACCGGTGTGGAAATGTTCCGCAAGATTCTGGACCGTGGTGAAGCTGGCGACAATGTTGGTCTGCTCCTCCGCGGTGTTGACAAGAAGGAAATCAAGCGCGGTATGGTTATTGCCAAACCCGGTTCCATCACCCCGCACAAAGTTTTCAAGGCTGAGGTGGTTGTGCTGAAGAAAGAAGAAGGTGGACGTCATACTCCGTTCCATAATCACTATCGCCCGCAGTTCTACCTCCGTACCCTCGACGTTACCGGAGAAATTATGCTCCCTGAAGGACGTGAAATGGTTATGCCGGGCGATAACGTGAACATCACGGTTAACCTGATCTATCCGGTGGCTATCAACAAGGGACTGCGTTTCGCTATCCGCGAAGGTGGCCGTACAGTTGGTGCCGGTACCGTAACTGAAATTATTGAGTAGTTCATAACTGCATCAGGTTCCGGAGAAGGAGTTTTCCACTCTCCGGATCTGATGTTGTACACGGGTGTAGCTCAGTTGGTAGAGCACTGGTCTCCAAAACCAGGTGTCGGGCGTTCGAGTCGCTCCTCCCGTGCAAGCTAATACCTTGAATAAAATGGGTCTGAAAACATACCTCGAGGAATCGTACAAGGAACTGGTTCACAAAGTTACCTGGCCCACATGGTCAGAACTTCAGAACAGTGCCCTTGTGGTTATGGTCGCCTCGCTGATCATTGCCCTCATCGTTCTTGTTATGGACATCTCCTTCAAGAACCTGATGAAACTGATCTATGATATCATTATTTAACCCCGTTCCGGAAAATGACAACCGATACCGTCAAAAAATGGTATGTACTCAGGGCAGTCAGTGGTAAGGAGAAAAAGGTCAAGGAATTGATCGAAAATGAAATTGCCCGGCTGAACCTCCAGGATTATGTTTCCCAGGTGCTGATACCTATGGAAAAGGTCTATCAGATCCGGAAAGGGAAAAAAGTCAGCAAGGAACGGAGTTATTATCCGGGTTATGTTCTGGTTGAGGCAGCCCTGGTGGGTGAAATCCCCCACATACTTCGTAATATACCCAATGTGATGGGCTGGCTTACAGGTTCACGGGGAGATGATCCGATTCCCTTGCGTACCGAAGAGGTGAACCGCATCCTGGGCAAAGTTGACAACCTGATGACCAGTGAGGAAGAAATCAGTACCCCCTTCTTTGTTGGTGAAACAGTTAAGGTAATCGACGGACCGTTTAACAGTTTTACAGGTGTTATTGAAGAAGTTAATGAGGAAAAAAAGAAGCTGAAAGTAATGGTAAAAATTTTTGGACGGAAAACACCTCTGGAACTGAGTTTTATGCAGGTTGAAAAAGAATGAACTCTCGTACTACAACGTGATATAACAGATTGACCCGGCAGCTTTCTGACAGTTACAATAACCATAATGCTTCCTGAGTAACTGTAAAATGAAAATCTGCTGAGGAAAATCAAAATGTAATGCAAACACAATTATGGCAAAAGAAGTAGCAGGAATTATCAAATTACAGATAAAAGGTGGTGCAGCGAATCCTTCACCGCCTGTTGGTCCTGCTCTGGGTTCCAAGGGTGTAAACATCATGGAATTTTGCAAGCAGTTTAATGCAAGAACCCAGAGTAGTGCCGGAAAGCTGCTTCCGGTAATCATTACGGTATATTCTGACAAATCGTTTGATTTTATCGTAAAGAACCCACCGGTGGCAGTTCAGCTCCTGGAAGCCGCTCAGATCAAATCCGGTTCGCCTGAACCCAACCGTAACAAGGTTGGTTCGGTTACCTGGGAACAGGTACGTGCTATTGCCGAATCGAAAATGCCTGATCTGAACTGTTTTACCATTGAATCGGCCATGAAAATGGTGGCCGGTACTGCACGCAGTATGGGTATTACCATCAAAGGCGAGGATCCATTCAGCAAACAAAAAACTTCGTGAGGTATGGCAAGGTTGACGAAAAATCAGAAGAAAGCCGTTGAGAAGATAGAGCCGGGAAAAGCCTACAAACTCACGGAAGCCGCCGAACTTCTGAAGGAAATTACCTTCACAAAGTTCGATGCATCGGTTGATATTGATCTGCGCCTGGGTATTGATCCCAAGAAATCGAACCAGATGGTGCGTGGTGTGGTTAGCCTTCCTCATGGAACAGGTAAACAAACCCGCGTACTGGTGCTTTGCACTCCCGATAAGGAAGAAGAAGCCAAAGCCGCTGGTGCCGATTATGTTGGTCTTGACGAATATATCGAAAAGATAAAAGGAGGATGGACCGACGTTGATGTGATCATTACCACGCCCAATGTTATGGGGAAAATCGGAGCTCTGGGACGCATTCTCGGCCCCCGTGGCCTTATGCCTAACCCCAAGAGCGGTACGGTTACCATGGAAGTTGGTAAGGCCGTTAAAGAAGTCAAGCAGGGTAAAATTGATTTCAAAGTTGATAAATCCGGTATTGTCCATTCAACCATCGGGAAGATCTCGTTCGATGCTCCCAAGATTGTGGAAAATGCCCGTGAATTTATCAATACGGTTATCAAACTGAAGCCTGTTTCGGCGAAAGGTACCTATATCAAAAGTGCCTACCTTTCCACTACCATGAGCCCCGGCATTAAGCTTGATCCCAAATCGTTCGACGAGTAATTAATCCCTTAGGCTGAATAAAGCCGACGGAAAAATGGAAAATGATGAAAAGGGAAGATAAAAACACAATCATTAACGGGCTGGTTCAGCGCCTCAGCGAGTACAAACATTTTTACCTCACCGATATAGGGAATCTGAACGCCAAGGATACAAGTGATCTGAGGCGCAAATGCCATGAGCAGCAGATTAAACTGGTGGTGGTAAAGAACAAACTCCTGAAGAAGGCTTTTGAACAGGCCCAGGGAAAATACGATGAGCTCTACCCATTGCTGAAGGAGGCTACTTCGGTTATGTTTACCAATACCGGTAATGCTCCGGCCCGCCTTATCAAGGAATTCCGGAAAGACCATAGTAAACCCCTCCTGAAAGCTGCGTATGTTGAGGAATCGGTCTATCTCGGTGACGAGCAGCTCGATGCCTTATCAAATCTTAAATCCAGAGAAGAACTTATTGCGGATATTGTCCTTCTGCTTCAGAGCCCGATGCGCAATGTGCTCGGTGCATTGCAGAGCAGTGGCAATACCATCACAGGAATTCTCAAAACTCTGGAAGAAAAAAACAATTAGTAATTAAGAAAACAATTAAAACTTACAACAATGGCAGATTTAAAAGTTTTAGCAGAACAGTTGGTGAATCTTACTGTTAAAGAAGTAAACGAGTTATCAAAAATACTGAAGGAAGAATACGGCATTGAACCTGCAGCTGCTGCAGTTGCTGTTGCAGCTCCTGCCGCTGGTGCTGCTGGCGGTGCAGCTGCTGCCGCTGAAAAAACTTCATTCGACGTTATTCTTAAATCGGCTGGCCAGGCTAAACTGCAAATTGTGAAGCTGGTTAAGGAACTCACCGGTCTCGGACTGAAAGAAGCCAAGGATCTGGTTGATGCTGCCCCCAAGCCGGTTAAGGAAGGCGTTAGCAAGGAAGAAGCTGAATCTCTCAAAGCTAAACTGGAAGAAGCAGGAGCTGAAGTTGAACTTAAATAAGTTACGCACCGTATCCTCTGTTGGGTTTAGAATCCCTTGCCAAAAGGGATTCTAAGCCTTTTTGCTGTTTTTTTGGTCCAGGTCAAACTAATTTTATCATATCCCCATGGCGAACAATCGGATTAATTTTTCCACCACCAAAAGCCAGCTGGATTATCCTGATTTCCTTGAAATCCAGCTTCAGTCATTCCGGGAATTTTTCCAGCTGAACACGAGTCCCGAAAACCGGAAAAACGAAGGACTTTACAAGGTGTTTATGGAAAATTTTCCTATCACCGACACCCGAAACAACTTTGTTCTCGAGTTTCTCGATTACTCCATCGACTCACCCCGCTACACCATTGAAGAATGCCTTGAGCGCGGCCTTACGTACAGCGTGCCCCTGAAGGCTAAACTGAAACTTTACTGTACCGATCCGGAACACGAAGATTTTGATACGGTTGTCCAGGATGTGTATCTTGGGACGATCCCCTATATGACCGACAAAGGTACCTTTGTGATCAACGGTGCCGAACGGGTGGTTGTTTCTCAGCTTCACCGTTCACCCGGTGTTTTCTTCGGTCAGAGCATCCATGCCAATGGTACCAAGCTCTATTCGGCAAGAATTATCCCGTTCAAGGGGTCATGGATTGAGTTTGCCACCGACATTAACAATGTGATGTATGCCTACATCGACCGTAAAAAGAAATTGCCCGTAACAACCCTCCTCCGTGCCATCGGGTACGAAAGTGACCGGAGCATTCTTGAAATTTTCGACCTGGCCGATGAACTGAAAGTATCCAAAGCTGCCCTGAAGAAAGTTGTTGGCCGCAAGCTTGCCGCCCGCGTTCTTAAAACCTGGGTGGAAGACTTTGTTGACGAAGATACCGGCGAGGTTGTGTCCATTGAACGAAATGAAGTTGTCATTGACCGCGAAACGGTGCTGGAAGACTACCATGTTGACCTGATCGTTGATTCAGGGGCAAAAACTATTCTCCTCCATAAAGAGAGCCAGAATCAGAGCGATTACAGCATCATATACAATACATTGCAGAAAGATCCCTGTAATTCCGAGAAGGAAGCAGTACTTTATATCTACCGTCAGCTCAGGAATTCGGAACCTCCTGACGAGGCAACTGCACGCGATGTTATCGATAAACTTTTCTTTTCCGATAAGCGTTATGACCTTGGCGATGTTGGCCGGTACCGTATCAATAAAAAACTCGGGCTCGACATCCCCATGGAAACCAAGATCCTTACCCGTGAAGATATTATCAGCATTATCAAATACCTCATCGAGCTGATCAATTCCAAAACGGACGTTGATGATATTGACCACCTGAGCAACCGTCGTGTTCGCACCGTAGGGGAACAGCTCGCCAATCAGTTTTCCGTGGGCCTTGCCCGTATGGCAAGAACCATACGCGAACGGATGAATGTCAGAGACAATGAGGTATTTACTCCGACCGACCTTATCAATTCGAAAACCCTTTCTTCGGTAATTAATTCCTTCTTCGGAACCAACCAGCTTTCACAGTTTATGGATCAGACCAACCCGCTGGCTGAAATGACCCATAAACGTCGTCTGTCGGCACTGGGACCCGGAGGTCTTTCCAGGGAAAGGGCCGGATTCGAGGTACGCGACGTACACTATACCCACTATGGCAGGTTATGCCCCATTGAAACACCGGAAGGGCCAAACATTGGTCTTATTTCCTCGCTTTGTGTCTATGCCAAAATCAACAACCTCGGTTTTATTGAAACTCCGTACAGGAAAGTTGAGACAGGGCATGTTAAACTGAGCGATGACGGCGTAGTTTATCTCAGTGCTGAAGAGGAAGAATCGAAAGTTATTGCCCAGGCCAACGCCCCGGTTGATGATACGGGAGCCTTTATCAATCAGAAAGTCAAAGCACGATACGACGGAGATTTTCCGCATGTTGATGCCGAAAACGTTGATCTGATGGACGTGGCCCCCAATCAGATTGCCTCCATTGCGGCTTCACTTATTCCCTTCCTTGAACACGATGACGCTAACCGCGCCCTGATGGGTTCCAATATGATGCGTCAGGCTGTACCTCTTATCAAACCGGAACCTCCTATTGTTGGAACCGGTATTGAGGATGTTGTGGCAAGGGATTCCCGGATCCTTTTCGTTGCCGAAAATGACGGTGTGATTGAATATGTTGATGCCAACGAGATTGTTATCCGGTATGATCTTACAGAAGAGGAAAAATTTGTAAACTTTGATGATGAAGTAAAACGGTATATTATTCCGAAATTCAGGAAAACCAACCAGAATACATGCGTTAATCTGAAACCTGTTGTCCAGAAAGGCGAACGGGTTAAAAAAGGACAAATCCTTACAGAAGGGTATGCTACAGCCGACGGTGAACTCGCTCTCGGCCGCAACCTGATGGTAGCCTTCATGCCATGGAAAGGCTATAATTTTGAGGATGCTATTGTTATTTCGGAACGGGTTGTAAAGGAAGACTTCTTTACCTCCATTCATATTGATGAATACCTGCTGGAAGTGCGCGACACCAAGCGGGGTATGGAAGAGCTTACCGCCGACATTCCGAACGTAAGTGAAGAAGCTACCAGAAACCTTGACGAAAACGGTCTGATCAGAATAGGCGCCGAAGTTAAACCCGGTGATATACTGATCGGTAAGATTACCCCCAAAGGAGAATCTGATCCGTCTCCGGAAGAAAAACTGCTGAGGGCTATCTTCGGCGACAAGGCAGGTGATGTAAAAGACGCTTCGTTAAAGGCACCTCCGTCACTGGAAGGTGTTGTAATCGACAAAAAGCTCTTTTCCCGTACACTGAAGGATAAGAAAGGAAAAACCAACGAAAAGCTGATTCTTCAGAAGATAGAGGATGAGTTTACAGCCAATGCTGAAGAATTGAAGGCTAAACTGATTGAAAAGTTGTTCACGCTGGTGAATGGTAAAACCTCCCAGGGTATTAAAGATTACTACGGAGCTGATGTGGTAGCCAAGGGAGTTAAGTTTACCCAGAAAATTCTTCAGGAAATTGACTATTCCACCGTTAATCCAAACAAATGGACAACGGATAAAGAAAAGAATGAGCTGATAAAAACCATCATAAACAATTATCTTGTCAAATACAAGGAGATTGATGGTATTTACAAGCGCAAGAAGTACAATGTAACCATTGGGGATGAACTTCCTGCCGGTATTATTAAGCTGGCCAAGGTTTACATTGCCAAGAAGCGCAAGATCAAAGTAGGGGATAAGATGGCCGGACGGCACGGGAACAAAGGGATTGTATCCAAGATTGTTCGTGAAGAAGATATGCCGTTCCTCGAAGACGGTACGCCGGTAGATATCGTGCTGAACCCTCTGGGTGTGCCTTCCCGAATGAACCTGGGTCAGATTTATGAAACGGTACTGGGCTGGGCCGGATATAAACTGGGACTGCGTTTTGCCTCACCCATTTTCGACGGGGCGAAAATGGACCAGATTACCGAGTACACCCGGAAAGCCGGTTTGCCTGACTTTGGTAAGACCTACCTGTATGACGGTGGTACAGGCGAACGCTTCGACCAGCCTGCTACAGTTGGAATGATCTACATGCTCAAACTGGGTCACATGGTTGACGACAAGATGCATGCCCGTTCCATCGGACCGTATTCACTGATTACGCAGCAGCCTCTTGGAGGAAAAGCCCAGTTCGGAGGTCAGCGTTTTGGTGAAATGGAAGTCTGGGCCCTCGAAGCATTTGGTGCCTCCCACATTCTCCAGGAAATCCTTACGGTTAAATCGGATGATGTTATCGGGCGCGCCAAGGCCTATGAGGCGATTGTAAAAGGCGAAAACATGCCTACCCCCGGTATTCCCGAGTCGTTCAACGTTCTCTTGCATGAATTACGGGGACTGGGATTGAGCATCAACCTGCTTGATTGAATGACGTCTTTTAGTTTTTAGTTTGTTAATCCTAATAATCTCAATAAAATGACCCTGCGTAAAGACACAAAATCAAAAAGTGATTTTACAAAAATCTCTATCGGTTTGGCTTCTCCCGAAGAGATTCTTGAACATTCCAGCGGGGAAGTTCTTAAACCCGAAACCATCAATTACCGGACATACAAGCCCGAGCGCGACGGTCTCTTTTGCGAGCGGATTTTTGGTCCGGTGAAGGATTACGAATGCCATTGCGGCAAATACAAACGGATCCGTTATAAGGGAATAGTCTGCGATCGCTGCGGTGTAGAAGTTACTGAAAAGAAAGTCCGCCGCGAACGTATGGGGCATATTTCCCTCGTGGTTCCCGTAGCTCACATCTGGTATTTCAGGACGCTTCCCAACAAAATCGGATATCTGCTTGGTTTGCCCAGCAAAAAGCTTGACAGCATTATATACTATGAGCGTTATGTGGTTATTCAGCCGGGCATCAAGGCTTCAGAAGGTATTAATACCCTCGATTTCCTCACCGAAGAGGAATACCTCGATATTTTGGAATCATTACCCAAGGAAAATCAATACCTTGATGACACTGATCCCAACAAGTTTATCGCAGGCATGGGGGCCGAAGCTCTCCATATGCTCCTGTCAAGGATTAACCTTGATGAGCTTTCCTATGAACTGAGGCACAAAGCTAATACGGAAACATCCCAGCAGCGTAAAACGGAAGCGCTCAAGAGGCTTCAGGTGGTGGAAGCTTTCCGTGAATCAAAAGAAGTGAACCGGCCTGAATGGATGATTATGAAAGTCATTCCGGTTATCCCGCCGGAACTCAGGCCCCTTGTGCCGCTCGACGGAGGCCGTTTTGCCACTTCCGATCTCAATGATCTTTACCGCCGCGTAATTATCAGAAACAACCGTCTGAAAAGACTTATTGAAATTAAGGCACCTGAAGTCATTCTTCGTAATGAAAAACGAATGCTTCAGGAAGCTGTTGATTCGTTGTTTGATAATTCGCGTAAAGCCAATGCAGTAAAAACAGATGCCAACAGGCCGCTGAAATCGCTCAGCGACAGTCTGAAGGGGAAGCAGGGCCGTTTCCGCCAGAACCTGCTGGGTAAACGTGTTGACTATTCGGCCCGTTCGGTAATTGTGGTCGGCCCTGAACTTAATCTCCATGAATGCGGTCTTCCAAAAGACATGGCCGCAGAGCTTTACAAGCCGTTTATTATCAGAAAACTCATAGAACGGGGGATTGTCAAGACTGTCAAATCGGCCAAAAAGATTGTTGACCGGAAGGATCCTGTTGTGTGGGACATTCTGGAAAATGTGCTGAAGGGCCATCCCGTTCTGCTGAACCGTGCACCGACACTTCACAGGCTGGGTATTCAGGCCTTCCAGCCAAAGCTGATCGAAGGAAAAGCCATCCAGCTTCACCCTCTTGTATGTACTGCATTCAACGCCGACTTCGACGGAGACCAGATGGCAGTGCATCTTCCTCTGGGGAATGCTGCCATCCTGGAAGCCCAGCTCTTGATGCTCGCTTCCCATAATATTCTCAATCCGGCCAACGGCGCTCCTATTACCGTTCCTTCCCAGGACATGGTTCTTGGATTGTATTACATAACCAAAGCAAGAAAAAGTACCCCCGATCATAAAGTGAAAGGAGAGGGGCTGATCTTCTATTCTCCGGAAGAAGTTATCATTGCGCATAACGAAAAACGCGTTGATCTTCATGCTGTTATAAAAGTCAGAATAAAGGAAAAAGACGAAAAGGGCAACGAAAGGCCAAAGCTTATTGAAACGACGGTTGGGAGGGTTCTTTTCAACGAAGTAGTGCCCAAAGAAATTGGATTCATTAACGAACTCCTTACCAAGAAATCACTGAGGGATATCATCGGCCGGGTGCTCAAACAGGCCGGAACAGCCAAAACAGCCAAGTTCCTTGATGATATCAAGAACCTCGGTTTCGAATGGGCCTTCCGTGGTGGTCTGTCATTTAACCTTGACGATGTTATTGTTCCTGAAGAAAAGGATAAGCTGGTTGAAGAAGGGTATAAACAGGTGGATGAAGTGATGTCGACCTACAATATGGGATTCATCACAAATAATGAACGCTACAATCAGATTATCGACATATGGACACATACCAACGCACGACTGACATCAACCCTGATGAAGCGGCTGTCGGAAGATAAGCAGGGATTCAATCCGGTTTACATGATGCTTGATTCCGGTGCGCGTGGTTCGAAGGAACAGATTCGTCAGCTTTCAGGAATGCGCGGTCTGATGGCCAAGCCGCAGAAATCGGGTTCAACCACCAGTGAAATTATTGAAAACCCCATTCTCTCCAACTTTAAGGAGGGGTTGTCGGTTCTGGAATACTTCATCAGTACCCACGGGGCCCGCAAGGGACTTGCTGATACGGCTCTGAAGACTGCTGATGCCGGTTATCTTACCCGTCGTCTGGTTGACGTTTCACAGGATGTTGTGATTACCGAACAGGATTGCGGTACCTTACGCGGACTTGTTGCCACTGCCATCAAGGACAATGAAGAAGTGGTTGAAACATTGTACGAAAGAATTCTTGGCCGTACCTCTGTTCATGACATCTACCATCCGACAACCGGAAAACTGATTGTGGCTGCGGGTGAAGAACTTACGGAAGAAATCTGTCAGATTATTGAAGACAGCCCGATTGAGCAGGTCGAAATTCGTTCGGTGCTTACCTGCGAGTCGCGCAAAGGAGTTTGTGCCAAGTGTTACGGGCGAAACCTTGCTACCGGCCGGATGGTGCAGATTGGCGAAGCGGTTGGAGTAATTGCCGCCCAAAGTATCGGGGAACCTGGTACCCAGCTTACCCTGCGTACATTCCACGTTGGCGGTACTGCATCCAACATCATGCTCGAATCTTCCATCGTGGCCAAATATGATGGAATCGCTGAAATTGATGAACTGAGAACCGTTGAAAAGGTTGATAAAGACCAGAAAGTGCAGATCGTTATCGGCCGGCTTGCCGAACTTCGTATTGTTGACAAAAATACCCGAATCGCCCTGATTACCCAGAATATACCTTATGGGTCACGGCTCTATATTAACAACGGGGATGAAGTGAAGAAGGGGGATCTGATCTGCGAATGGGATCCTTACAATGCAGTAATTATTGCTGAAACCAGTGGTAAGGTAGAATTTGAGCATGTGATTGAAGGGCTTACCTACCGCGAAGAATCAGATGAACAGACAGGATTCCGTGATAAGGTTATTATCGAAACACGCGACAAATCAAAGAACCCGGCAATCCGGATTCTCGATAAGGCCGGTAATCTTCTTAAACTTTATAACCTTCCTGTCAGTGCCCACATCATGGTGGAAGAGAAACAGGATGTGCAGGCGGGCGATATTCTTGTCAAGATACCGCGTGCTGTTGGAAAATCGGGCGATATTACCGGTGGTCTGCCGCGCGTAACCGAACTCTTTGAAGCGCGTAACCCGTCAAATCCTGCCATTGTTGCCGAAATTGACGGTGAAGTTTCCTTTGGAAAGGTAAAACGTGGTAATCGGGAAATTATCATTACGCCCAAAACCGGTGAAGTGAAAAAATACCTTGTACCCCTTTCCCGTCAGATTCTCGTTCAGGAAAATGACTACGTGAAAGCAGGTACACCACTGTCTGACGGAGCGATTTCTCCCGGCGATATTCTGGCTATTAAAGGACCTACCATGGTGCAGGAATATATTGTGAACGAAGTCCAGGAAGTTTACAGAATGCAGGGGGTTAAAATCAATGACAAGCACTTTGAGGTGATTGTGCGCCAGATGATGAGAAAAGTCGAGATCATCGATCCGGGCGATACCCGCTTCCTCGAAAGACAGGTGGTCGATAAGTGGGAATTCATGGAAGAAAATGACTGGATTTATGGCAAGAAGGTTGTGGTTGATCCGGGAGATTCGCAGACCGTAAAAGCCGGGCAGATCATCACGGCACGGAAACTGCGCGATGAAAACTCCATGCTCAAGCGGAAGGACCTGAAACTTATTGAAGCCCGCGATGCAGTTCCGGCTACTTCATCCCAGATCCTGCAGGGGATTACCCGTGCCGCCCTGCAAACAGAAAGCTGGATATCAGCTGCTTCCTTCCAGGAAACCACGAAGGTTCTCAATGAGGCTGCCATCTATGGAAAGGTTGACCAGCTCGAAGGCCTTAAGGAGAACGTTATTGTTGGCCATCTCATTCCGGCCGGTACAGGTCTCCGTCAGTACAATGACCTGATTGTTGGTTCGATGGAAGAATACCAGGCCCTTGCCTCAGCCGGGAAAACCAAAGACGCTGAAGTGGTAGAGGAATAACCTAATTCATCTTGCTATGGACGAAAAGAATCCTCCTGTAAATCAGATCAATATTGAATTGAAGGAAGATGTGGCGCAGGGTACCTATTCCAATCTTGCCATCATTACCCACTCTTCTTCGGAATTTGTGATCGATTTTGTGCGGATTATGCCAGGGATTCCCAAGGCTGAAGTAAAGTCGCGCATCATCCTCACCCCGGAGCACACCAAACGTCTTTTAATGGCCTTGAAGGACAATATAGCCAAGTATGAGGCCACCCATGGACCTATTAAAGTGGTTGAACCCGGTCCGAATGTTATTCCAATGACCTTTGGCCCGGCTGGAGAAGCCTGAGCATTGAATGCAGATAAAGAGGGGCTGTTGCGGTATCCGGAACAGCCCTTTCTCTTTTTTGTTTGAGATCCTTTTCAATTGTTCCGAAAAACGAAACTTAGAGACATCCCTCAGAATATTTACCCCGCTGAGATGAAGTGAATGCAGTCCTGCACATTTGCCAGCAAATAATGTGAGGTGAATCCTTCTTTGTTAATCTGAGGCAATGATTGAAGCTAAAGGAATGGTTGCATCAGGCACATTTTTCCTATTTTTATCGGAGTTTACACAATAATTATGAAAACACGGTATAACCTATTGTTTGCCTATTTCTTATTATCCTGCCTGAATGGGATAGCCCAACCCCGGCCTTCGGTCGTTGTGAAACCTGCAGAAAAAGTAATTGTTTTTGAAGGATATGTGGATTGTAATATGGCGGAAGTATGGATTAAAGACACATTTCGTATTTTTTCCGGTAAGTATGGCAAAGACCCCGTATGGGGAGATGCCGACCTGTTGCGATATGCCAGTGGAACGAACCCGGAACAGGTTTTCAGTACTCCATGGGTAAATTTTGAAAAACCAGTTCTTCCTCTAAGCGTTGATCCTCATTTGAACGGACTGCATGGTGCTGTGTGGTTTGAAACCATTTATAAAGACAGGAGAGATCCCTCTGAAAAAACGTTGTATGCATTATACCATAATGAATTGTACCCAAAGAATTATCCTTATAACCCTGTTACAGGAGAAGGATACCTGCCGCTTAACTGGCCGGAAGGATTGCTGGGAGATACAACAGAAGCCGCCGTTTGCCGGATAGGTATTATGAAATCAACCGACGGGGGAAAAACATGGATTGACAAGGGAATCATTCTTGAAGATAAACAGCCCCGGATGATTCTGAAACCCCACAATACTTCGCTCACATTTGCGGGAGGAGTTGGTGACCCTTCTGCTGTTGCATCAGGAAATTATCTTTACGTCTTTTATGGTGAGTATGGATACGCAGGTGTGTATGATCCAGTTAGCTATAAAAAAGAAAGAGAATGGGAAGGACAATGCATCAGCGTTGCCCGTATTCCATTGAGTGATCTGGATAATCCTGCTGGCAAGGCAAAACGGTGGGACGGAAAATCATTTTCCGCACCCTATGACGGCATTGGAAAACCGATCAGTGCGCTTCAGATTCCAATGGAAGAAGGAGGAGGCCCTGCTTCTGCGGGCAATTCAAAATTTTATTGGGGCCCTTCCGTAAGCTGGAATTCTTATTTGCAATGCTGGGTTATGCTTATGGCAAGGGCTGAAGCCCCTAAATGGGTTGGCTCAGCTATATACATTTCGTTTAATTTCAATAAAGACCTTGGTAAATCACAAAATTCCCAGGAATGGACTAAACCTCAGCTTCTTATCAATAAGCCCGGTGATATTATCTGGTATCCTTCCCTTCAGCCAACCGGATCGCCAGATGATATAACTCAAAAAAACAGCAGTACAAAATTGGGAAGAAGGGCAAGATTGTATTACAAGTATTTTCCGGCCGGAAAACCCGATTTATACCTTTCGGAATTCGAAATTGAATTCACCAGGTCAGAGAAGGAATGATACTTGGTTGTTTTTCTTTACGAAAAATGGTTTTCCTCATCCAATCATTGTTGCATCATTCAAGGTAAAAGAAGGCCGATACGGTTGCTTTCCCTTGTCCTATCCTGTCGTAGATGGTTACCGTGAATTTGTATTTGCCGCTTTTCATGGACTCATCCGTCTGAAAGGAAGCATAGGGTGACTTAGCATAATTTTCAGGCAATGCAATATGCCCGCTTTCACCGAGCAACGATTCACCTGAATTGATTTCAGTACCGTCTGGATCAGAAACGCGAATATCCATATCGAACCAATTAAGTCCGGCAGAGTCTTTTTTAAAAGGTCCGACATGCAAAAGCACCAGATGGACTTTTTCGCCTTTTCGGAAGGTGGAAGGTGAAGCAACCGGATTCAGATTTCCTGAGTCATCGGCACGGGCAAAGGTATAATCCTCAACACTAATAAGTTTTGATGTTGAGGTGCTCGTACAACCCCATGTCAGGAAAAAACCGGCCAGAAGAAAAACAACCAGGAAGGATGGATGTTTCATTTTGATTAAGGTTTTGATTATCAGAGAAAGATAACAATTTTTTTCCTGATGGACAATTTTTAGTAATTTGCATACTCAAGTTTTTTTAGCTTTTTAATGTCTTCCACCATGAAACCGTTCAAATTCATTTCTGTCGGCATTTTTGGTTTTTTACTCTTATTGGCAGGATGCCAGAAACATGACACTGTTTCGTTCCGGGAACAGTTTATACATCCTTCTTCTAAGGCTCAGGTGCGTGTATGGTGGCACTGGATGGACGGGAATATCACAAAGGAAGGAATTACGAAGGATCTGGAAGCAATGAAGCAACAGGGTATAAGCCAGGCTACCATTTTGAATATTGGTCTCTTTGGTGGGGAAGATTTTGGAATTTCCAGGGTTAGGTTCAATTCTCCCGAATGGTATGAGATGTTCCGCTGGGCCTTGCAGGAAGCTGACAGGCTGGGAATCGTTCTGGGTGCACACAATTGCGACGGATGGAGTTCCAGCGGAGGGCCATGGATTACTCCCGAGTTGTCGATGAAACAGTATGTATGGACCAAAACAATAGTTACCGGCGGCAGAAAGGTATCTATCCAGCTTCCTAAACCCTATTCCGAGAAAGATTTCTATCGGGATGTAGCTGTTGTTGCCATAAGGACAAATGAAACTCCAGGATCATTTTATACCTGCAAACCTAAGATTACCTTATTGACAGGGAATTATGGCAATGCTTCAGGGGATGCATTCAATCAGCTTTTGGGAACAGGCAGCAGGAAACCATCTGCAGTTTCCGCTGATTGGCTTGCTGATGGAAACCCTGTCAGTGCTTTACCGGTCGTGCGCGGAAATCAGATCGAATTTGCCTTTGATCAGCCTTTCCGGGCCGACAAGATTGTGATTCATCCCCGGAAGCGTTTTATGTGGGCCGATGCGGCTGCATTTGTCAGCCGATATTCCCTCTGGGGGTCTGATAATGGTCGCTCTTTCAAGCAAATTGCGCGCTTTGAAATAAAAGGATTAAATGAAAGCGTTGAAACAACTATTCCTCCTTCGGAATACAGGTTCTATCGTTTACAGATTGACGACTTGTCTGATTTTGACAGTTTTCTTCCGTTTACCATTGCGGAGGCCGAATTGCTGAAAGCTTACGAAAAACCCTTATTTGCGCCGGTTATGCCTTCTTTAACGGCAAAAACGGTTTCGGCAAAAGCAGGCAGAATGATTGATTTTGAAAGATTACCTGCAATTGTATCGGAGAAGTACTATCCGAAAACGCCTAATACAGTAGATGTTTCTGCCTTTATGACTTCCGATGGCGCCTTCACCTGGGATGTTCCTAACGGAAACTGGGCTATCATTCGTTTTGGCTATACAACTACGGGAGCTACCAATGCCCCGGCAACTGCAGAAGGAACCGGCCTTGAATGCGATAAAATGGATACGGTTGCCCTGAATGTTCATTTCAGCAATTTTCCTGCCCGATTGATAAAGGAAGCGGGCTCCCTGGCAGGAAGCACCTTCCGGTATATTTTTATCGACAGCTGGGAATGCGGATATCAGAACTGGACGGGAAATTTCCCTGCCGAGTTTGAAAAAAGGCGTGGTTACAGTATAATGCCATGGCTGCCTGTGCTTTGTGGAATGAATGTAACCCAGCCGGAACAAATGGATGCCTTTCTTTACGATTTCAGAAAGACAATTGCTGAACTTATTGAAGAATATTATTACCAACATTTCAGCCAGCTCTGCCATCGTATGGGTGTGGATTTCCATGCCGAAGTCACATACGGCGGAGCCGGATATCCGCCCCTGGACATATTGAAAGCAAATTCCTATGCCGATTTGCCGATGTTTGAATTTTGGGCGGGTCATAATCCGGCCACTTCCTATCCCGAATATACACCAGCCTATCAACCTGAATACAATTTTCCTGCATTTGCTGCTGCTATGTACAACAAACCGGTAATGGGCGCTGAATCCTATACAGCACAGGCTCACTACAGCGAATCGCCATGGGATCTGAAATGCTTCGGCGACCGGGCGTACTGCAGTGGTATCAATCAGTTCATTCTGCACAGTTATGTTCACCAGCCGTTTGACCGTAAACCCGGGATGACTCTGTTGCTGTGGGGTTCTCATTTCAACCGGAATAATCTTTATTGGGACCATCTTTCTGATTGGTTAACCTATCATGCCCGAATTCAATCTGTTCTTCAGGAGGGTAAGCAGGTATCCCGCCTGCTGGTATATGCAGGTGATCAGCAACCCCAGGCACTTGATTTTCTGGCCGATCTTAAATTGCCTTTTGGCTACCCCGTTTCGCTTTGCAATCAGGATATTCTCCTTTCAAAAACAAAAGAAAAAAAGAACAAAATATTATGTGACGGCTCAGAATTTGATCTTCTGATTCTCCCTGGCAGCAGTGGAATGAACATTGCCACACTGGAGGCTATTGAACAGCTGGTTCATCAGGGGGCCAACCTCTACGGACCACGGCCCCGAAGACTGCTCTCATTGAGGGAAACATCAGAGCAAAAAAAGTTTGATATGCTAACTGCCCGAATCTGGGGGCCTATTGACGGGAAAGATTATACCGAAAACCAATATGGCAAAGGCAAAGTCTATTGGGGCATGCCACTGCCGGAAGTATTGAAAAAAATTGGCGTCCTTCCTGAGTTTGAAACTGGACATCCCGATTCGTTGAACCTGATGTTTATCCATAAGAAAACTGAAAATGCGGATATTTTCTTTCTGTTTAACCAAACCGATTCCGTGCTTGTTAGGGAAGGGATTTTCAACGCCAGTGCGCGCTCTCCCGAAATCTGGAATCCGGTGGACGGAACAATAATTCGTCCTGCTGTTTGCCGATATCTTAAAGACGGGCGGATCTGCCTGCCTTTTTCACTAAAACCCAGAGAATCCCTGCTGTTTGTGTTTACAGGTACGGGCAGCGGTAGGTTTATTGAAAGTGTTTATTTTGGCAAAGATCAGGTTTTCCCTGCATCTGACAGGAGTTCGTCCCTGATTTCCCCTCCTTCTGCATGGTGGGAGGGCAATAAAATCAAATCATTCTCAGCCTTGCCCGGAGAATATGTCATGCGGTATGCCGGAGGAAAGACCATTTCTGTCCAACTGGATACTCCGGATACGTTTTATGTTGAAAACTTTACCGGAACACTGAATTTTTCATCTACTTATCCGTCAAATCTGAAACCCCTGGAAATAAACCAGCTGGTATCATGGACTGAGTTTCCCAACCCGGATATTAAGTATTTTTCCGGAACAGGCCTATACCGTCTGAAGTTTTCTGTTCCTGAAGAATACGTTTCAGGAAAAGACTCCGTATTGCTTTCGCTCGGAGAAATTGGTTCAACGGCTAAAGTCACCCTCAATGGCAAACACCTTGGTTATGTGTGGAACCCATATATTATGCTTCCTGTCAGAGGTGTCCTGAATAAGGAAAATGAGCTGGAGGTGGAGGTGAACAATGTTTACAGAAACCGGATCATAGGCGACTTTATTGAGAAAGGGAAAGTCAGTACCGTATGGACAAGTGCTCCCGTGCAGCTGTATCTCGACAAAAACAAACCTCTGAAAAAGTCGGGTCTGATGGGTCCGATAAAACTGGTAAGAATCAGACCCACTGTCCTATGAAAGGCAGAGTTCTTGATTCAGGGCAATAATAGCTTTCCTGAAATCCTGTCTGCCGACAACAAACTGAATATTGACCTGGGATAATGACAAGGAAAGGCAGTCAATATTGATGTTTTCGCGTGCCATAGCGCTTGCTGCACGGGCCAGTATTCCGGGGCCCGTAATGTTCGATCCTATAGCACAGACTATGGATGCCGGTTTTATAGTGACGGTGTCGTAAAGCGATTTCAACTCATTAATCAGTTCGGCGCTTTGCCGGTTATCCCATACCACCATGGAAATACTATTGGCATTGGTTGCCTTCAGGATATAACTTACTCTGTGCTTATGGAAAACCTGCATGATTCCGAGATCGAACCCCACCTGACCTACCATAAGGGGTTCCTGTATTTCAATCACAAGCACTTTGTCTGTGCCGGTAATAATTTCAATTCTGGGTTCCGGATTTCTGTAATTCCGTGATATTAAGGTTCCCGGATGGTCCGGTTCAAAGGTGTTTTTGATGCGCAGGTTAATATTGGCAACTTCCAGCGGCTTGGATGCTTTCGGATGAATAGCTTCCATTCCGACATCTGCCAGCTGGTCAGCAACATTGTAGTTGGTGAACCCAACCGGCCGGCTGTTTTCAACCCCTACAATGAGAGGATCAGCCGAAGACAGATGGTATTCCTTATGAATGATCGCTTCACCGGCTTTTACCGCCACCGCTATTTTGCTGAACGTAATTTCGGAATAGCCCCTGTCGAATTCACGCATGATACCTTCGGTTCCTTTTGTATATCCGGTTGCAATACAAAGGGTTTTCGAAAAATCAATTCCTGAAAACATTTTCCGTATGCGTTCATCAATGGTCAAGGGTTCGGGATCGTTAAATCCGCAGAGATCAACAAAAGTGGCATTGATCCCGTGATGCTGAAGAATGTTGACCGAATTGAAGGCGGAATGTGCTTCTCCTATTGAGGCCAGTATCTCCCGCGCGGCATGAAGAATGTTTTCCCTGACTACATACCCTGAAGCCATTACCTGTGACAAACTTTGCAGATAATTTTCCGCCTGCCGGATTCTTTCGGTTATAAAATTTTCAGCAACAACAAGATCCAGACCTATGTCCGAAAAACCCTTATTAATGTCAATAAGCTTTTTTAAAAGGTCTTTCAGTGCAGTGCGGTAATCCCCACCGGAAACAAACGTGCTGTATATACCGGGTTCTCCGGTTTTTTTGTGTTCCAGAAGCCAGTTGGTAACATTGTTATAGGCCGAAACAACAAAGATCCGGTTATAATAATCTTCTGCAGAACGGTTCCGCATAATGATATTTCGGAGAACATCTCCGAACTTCGACATAGAGGTTCCACCTATTTTTTCAACAGTCAGCATAGCTCTTGTTCCTTGTTTTTGCAAAAATATGTTTTATAACACAATATCCAAACCGGTTGTATGAATCCGTTTCATTTTCCGCAAATGCGCTTTTTCTCTTTGTTATCAGTTGTTATCTTTGTGCGTTATTAAATAATCCTGCGAACTTTCTTATCCTGTGATACTGCCTAATTATGAGCAAGGGAACTTCTGAAGAAGGAAACAAGAAGAGAATCAATCTGAAACGGATAAGAAAATTGTTGCGTAATGACAACCTGGTTACCAACCGGAATTTTATTCTCCTGCTGAGCTTTGTTGTCGGCCTATTGTCGGGCCTGTCTGCGGTTCTGATGAAAAACCTGGTGTATTTTTTCCACCGGTTCATTTCGGAGAATTTGCAGATTTCGGGCACATCACTGCTCTATTTCACATTACCGCTTGCAGGGATCTTTCTTACGTTTGTTTTTGTTCGCTATTTTGTAAAAGACTCGATCAGTCATGGTGTAACGAAGGTTCTTCATGCCATTTCGCGTGGAGAAGCCAACCTGCCTTTCCATAATACATGGAGTTCCATGATTGCCGGTTCCATAACGGTGGGTTTCGGAGGTTCAGTAGGAATGGAGGCCCCAATTGTGATGACAGGCTCAGCCATAGGTTCCAATCTGGGCCGCCTTCTTAAAACCAATTATCGCACTACCGTCTTGCTTCTGGGATGCGGCGCTGCGGGAGCTATAGCCGGAATTTTTAAAGCCCCCATAGCGGCTGTGGTTTTTGTCCTGGAAGTTCTGATGTTTGACCTGACCTTATCTTCTATTATTCCGCTATTGATTTCGTCTGTAACAGCGGCAACCGTTGCTTATTTTCTTCTGGGACAGGGAGTTGAGTTTTCTTTTACCATTTCTGACCCTTTTGTTCTGAGAAATATTCCTTTTTACCTGTTGCTGGGTGTCTTTACGGGTTTTGTCTCCCTGTATTTTTCGAAATCTGCCTTTCGGGCTGAAAGCTTAATCCACAGAATCCGCAATCCATGGCTGAGATTGGTTTCTGGTGGTCTTCTTGTGGGAACAATGATTTATTTGTTTCCTCCCCTGTTCGGAGAAGGATACAGCAGCCTTCGACACGTTCTGGGAGGTGATCCTTTTCAGCTTGCAGAACATAGTATGTTCTATCCTTTCAGAAATGAGTTCTGGGTTTTTGCCGGTTATTTGTTATTGATCTTGCTGCTAAAGGTATATGCCATGGCTTTTACAAATGGCAGCGGAGGGGTAGGGGGGCTTTTCGCTCCATCGCTCTTCGTGGGTGGAATTGCCGGATATTTTCTTGTGTTCGTTTTGCATTATCTGGGTTTTGGAGAAATATCCTCCAGAAATTTTGCTCTGGCCGGCATGGCCGGGGTTATGTCGGGTGTTATGCATGCGCCGCTTACAGCGATATTTTTGATTGCAGAAATAACAGGTGGCTATCAGCTGTTTATTCCACTTATCATTACTTCAACCCTTTCCTTTTTGACCATCCGGTCATTTGAGCCGCATTCAATTTATCACCGCAGGCTTGCTGAAGAGGGGGATCTTATTACACATCACAAGGACAAAGCCGTGCTTACCATGATGAACCTGAAAAATCTCATCGAAACTGATTTTGTTGCTGTGCGCCCCGAAATGCGGCTCGGCGACCTGGTAAAAATGGTCTCGGCTTCGAAAAGAAATATTTTTCCGGTTACTGACGAGGAAGGATACCTTTTGGGTATTGTTATGCTCGATGATATACGGCATATTATGTTTGACAAGGATATGTACAATATGATTTCGGTGGAAAATATCATGCATGTACCTCCTGCCTATGTTTATCTGAATGAACGTATGGAAAGCATTGTGAGCAAATTCGAAGAGTCCCGGTCATGGAACCTGCCGGTAGTGGAGAAGGGCAAATACATGGGTTTTATTTCCCGTGCCAGGGTCTTTTCAGCATACCGGGACGTTATGAAGGAGTTTTCAGAAGAATAGAAAACAAAGTGAAAAAAAACATACTATCGGAGATGGTGCTTTCTGCTGAACACTTTTCACTATTTTTGAGCGAAACATTGAACATTGGATATGAGAAAACTTCAATTTTAAACATCAACCTATGGAACAGGACAATCTGATTTTTGAACTTATCCGGAAGGAGCAGGAACGTCAGGTGCATGGTATTGAGCTGATTGCTTCTGAGAATTTCGTCAGCGAACAGGTATTGAGAGCAATGGGGTCGGTATTGACCAATAAATATGCCGAAGGATATCCCGGACGCCGTTATTATGGAGGATGTCAGGTAGTGGATGAGGTGGAGCAGCTGGCCATCGACAGGGCGAAAAAACTGTTTGGAGCAGTATGGGCCAATGTTCAGCCGCATTCAGGTGCACAGGCCAATGCTGCTGTTATGATGTGTGTGCTGAAACCCGGTGATACTCTTATGGGGCTGGATTTATCGCACGGAGGGCATCTTACCCATGGCTCGCCCGTCAATTATTCAGGTATCCTCTATCGTGCTGTTTCCTACACACTTAATCCTGATACAGGTATGGTGGATTATGACAGGATGGAAGAAACTGCCCTGCGCGAAAAACCGCGTCTCATAGTAGCAGGAGCTTCAGCGTATTCGCGTGACTGGGATTATGCCCGCATGCGGGCCATAGCCGACAAAGTTGGTGCTTTGCTTATGGCCGACATTGCTCATCCTGCCGGATTGATTGCAAAAGGGTTGCTCAGGAATCCTTTTCCGCATTGCCACATTGTGACAACCACTACCCACAAAACATTGCGAGGGCCGCGCGGGGGAATGATCCTGGTTGGAGAGGATTTCCCCAACCCATGGGGAGTCAAAACCCCTAAGGGAGAATTGAAAACGATTACCCAGATGCTTGATTCTGCTGTATTCCCGGGTATTCAGGGCGGACCTCTGGAACATGTTATTGCAGCCAAAGCAGTTTCTTTTGGAGAAGCCCTTTCCCAATCGTATGAAGCTTATGTTAAACAGGTAGTATCCAATGCCAGAACAATGGCTCAGGCTTTTGTTGACAAAGGATATAAAATTATTTCCGGAGGCACCGACAATCATTCAATGCTGATTGACCTCCGTTCCAAGTTCCCGGATCTTACAGGAAAAGCAGCCGAAAATGCTCTGGTAAAGGCTGATATTACATTGAACAAAAACATGGTTCCGTTTGACAGCCGCACTCCTTTTCAAACATCCGGCGTCAGGGTGGGTACTCCTGCCATTACTACCCGCGGCCTGAAAGAAGATGCAATGCCGGTCATTGTGGAAATGATCGATGAAGTTCTGTCGCATCCTGATGACGAGAAGGTAATTGAACGAGTAAGAACCAGAGTAAATTCCATGATGAAAGAATATCCACTGTTTGCCTGGTAACAGCCCGCTTCTATGCTTTGGTATACTGCAATTGCCGTTATATTGGCTGGTTTTGCTGCAGGTTTTATTAACACAATTGCCGGAAGTGGTTCCCTGATTACCCTACCTCTCCTGATATTTCTGGGTATGCCGGCCAATGTGGCAAATGGAACAAACCGCCTTGGAATTCTTTTTCAAACCATCACAAGCACACTGAGTTTCAGAAAAGAGGGATATTTTCAGCTTCGCAGAGGGCTTATCATCGCCACGCCTGCTGTGGTAGGTTCCTTTCTTGGAGCCATGATTGCAGTCGACCTGAATGAAGAACTTATGCGAAGAGCAATTGGAGTGCTTCTGCTGATTATGCTGGTACTGATCATTCTTAAGCCGGAAAAATGGTTCGGACGGCAACAGGAAAACCTTTTCCAGATGGGGTTCTGGCAGGTCATAGCTCTGTTTTTCGTTGGAATCTACGGAGGCTTTATTCAGGCGGGAGTGGGTTTCTTTCTGCTCGGCACATTGGTCTTAGGGATAAAGACCAATGTAGTTTCAGGAAATGCATATAAAAATTTTACGGTTTTGTGCCTCACCATATCGGCTCTCATTGTCTTTTTTGCCAATCATCAGGTGAAGATTGTACCCGGTCTCCTGCTGGCATTGGGGAGCATTGCCGGAGCATGGACCGCCTCACGGATGGCCGTTAAAAAAGGGGCACGTTTCATAGGCTGGTTTCTTGTTGCGGCCATATTGCTGTCAGCCGTTCAGTTGCTGGGCATTTTCTCCTGGCTGGGAAGGTTTCTTTCAACATTGTTTTAGGCAAATTGCTGAAAGGAAGAAGAAATTGGCAGGGAATAATTTTCGGATACTATCTTCTATGGTAAATTATGAACGTTTTTTGGCTTTGTTTTACCAAAAAAATGGGATCATCTGAATAGTATCTGATGGAAATATGGGGCTTTATCAATAGCAACATTTTTAGAGGGTTCGGAACATTACGTTTCGGGGCATCGCCTGCCCGATAACATATTGATCTTTCCCGGTGGTTTTTATCTTTGCTTATTCCATGAAATAAAACACGCTTCTGTTGTGAACCGTAAACAACTGTTCCGGAATATTAAAGCACGCGATACTTTTTAATATTGCGGCAGTTGCGTTTTTCTCTTTTTCAGAATCTTGATAAACCTGAATGCTTATGGATTTTCCTTTTGCAGAATCATATAAAATAAAAACAGTTGAGCCTGTTTTCAGGAGCACACGCGAACAGCGGGAACAATGGATCAGGGAAGCACATTACAATTTGTTCAACCTCCGGAGCGAACAGGTATTTATCGATTTGCTGACCGATTCAGGCACCGGCGCCATGAGTGCTCGGCAGTGGGCGGCTATTATGAACGGCGATGAAAGTTATGCGGGAGCTTCTTCGTATTACAGATTGAAGAAGGCTGTGGAAGAAATTCTGGGGTTCCCCTATTTTCTCCCGGTACACCAGGGGCGGGCTGCAGAGAATGTTCTTTTTTCCGCTCTGGTTAAGGAAGGTGACATTATACCGGGGAATGCCCACTTTGATACCACCAAGGGCCATATTGAATTCAGAAAAGCTGTTGCCATTGATTGTACTATCAATGAAGCATATGATACCTCCCTCAGCCATCCTTTTAAGGGGAACGTTGATATTGATCGCCTTGAGGATGTCATCCGGAAATATGGCAGAGAAAAAATACCCTTTGTCATACTTACCCTTACCTGCAATACCGTTGGCGGGCAACCTGTTTCGATGGAAAATATCCGGCAGGTAAAGAATCTGGCCGGTCAATACGGAATTCCTCTGCTGGTTGATGCGGCACGTTTTGCCGAAAATGCCTGGTTCATCAGGGAAAGAGAAGCCGAGTTCAGAAATCGTTCTGTCCGTGCGATAGTAACTGAAATGCTTTCCTATGCCGATATGTTTACCATGAGCAGTAAGAAGGATGGCCTGGTGAACATTGGCGGGCTTATAGGTATGCGCAGCAAAGAGGTTTTTGACAAAGCTTCGGTTTACAACATCATGTTTGAAGGATACCTGACTTATGGCGGCATGGCAGGCAGAGATATGGAGGCTCTGGCGGCAGGACTCGAGGAAGTAGTAGATGAACAATATCTTGAGTCACGAATCCGGCAGGTTGAATTTTTGGGAAAAAAGCTCGATGAATTTGGAGTACCGGTTCTGAAACCTTTTGGCGGGCATGCTGTATTTGTTGATGCCCTGTCCTTTCTTCCTTTGGTCCCACGGGAACAGTTTGTTGCCCAGACACTTGCCGTGGAGCTCTACAGGGAAGGAGGCGTTCGTTCAGCTGAAATCGGCACCCTGATGGCCGACCGAGACCCGGTCACAAGGGAAAACCGCTATCCGCAGGTTGAATATGTCAGGCTGGCCATACCACGAAGGGTATATACCGATAACCATATGCTGTACACTGCCGTTGCTCTGGCCAGGATCTTTGAGCGGCGCAATTCCCTTCGTGCCGGCTATGTTATTGTGAAAGAGCAACCCATACTCCGTCATTTTACCGTTCAGCTGAAACCGGTTGAATCATAAACACTTATTTTACTGACCAGTTTTTCCGGAGAAAAAATTACTCCAGAACCATATTGCACTGGTTATAAAATTATATCACCTTTGTGCCTTGTTGCTTTTAGGTAATGAGAAAACTTACTGAAGGAGAAGAAGGCCGGCTTATTTTGTACTTTACCATGCCCATGCTGCTGGGGAATGTGTTTCAGCAGCTATATAGTATTGTGGATAGTATCGTTGTGGGCAACTACCTTGGAAAAGCTGCACTGGCAGCAGTTGGTGCATCGTACCCGATCATTTTCGCACTGATTTCCCTGGTTGTCGGAATTACAATGGGTACAACCATTGTGATAGCCCAGTTTTTCGGAGCAAAACAATATGATAAAGTAAAGCTGGCCGTTGACACAATGTACATTTTCCTGTTTTTTGCCTCTGTTCTTCTTACGGTTATTGGCCTGTTGCTGTCAAAATGGATATTCCGTGTGACCCGTTTGCCCGAAGAAGTTGTTCCCATGGCCACAACCTTTATGAATACTTACTTGCTTGGATTGGTGTTCTTTTTCGGATATAACGGAACATCTGCCGCATTGAGGGGCATCGGGGATTCCAAGACTCCGCTATATTTTCTTATTTATGCCACCCTGATGAATCTTGGCCTGGTGTTTCTGTTTGTGGCAGTTTTTCATTGGGGCATAGCCGGTGCTGCCTGGGCAACCATTCTCTCTCAAAGTTCAGCCTTTTTTATTGCCATCTGGTATCTGAATAAAAAAGAGTGTTTGTTGCATTTCTCATTGAAAAATATGCGTTTTGACCGCGATATTTTTTTGAAAAGCCTGAGAGTAGGCCTTCCCAGTGGAATTCAGCAAACCTTTGTTTCCATGGGCATGTTGTTTCTTTATGGTATAGTGAACAGCTATGGTACCGACGTGAGTGCTGCATATTCTGTTGCCGGCCGAATTGATTCCTTTGCTCTGCTTCCCGCTATGAATTTTTCCATGGCCCTCTCCACCTTTACCGGACAGAATCTGGGAGCCAACCAACCCGAGCGGGTTGTCAGGGGGCTCCGGAAAACCATAGTAATTGCAGGAATTATTGCCCTGATGGTTACACTGCTGGTTATTTTCACCGGCCATTATATGATGGGTTGGTTTACAAAAGATCCTGAAGTTATTCGCATCGGATGGGAGTATCTTGTGATTGTCAGTTCCTTTTACCTCGTGTTTACCCTCATGTTCCTTTACACCGGCGTTATGCGGGGTGCAGGTGATACACTGGTTCCTATGTTTATTTCCATATTTTCACTTTGGATTATCAGAATCCCTATGGCTTACCTCCTTTCCGGCTGGATGGGCGAAAAGGGCATCTGGTGGTCTATACCGGCCGGATGGATTGTAGGAACTCTGGTTGCCTTCTGGTATTACAGAACCGGGAAATGGAAGAATAAAGTTATTGTGCGGTATCCATCTGCCAGGTAAACAGGATTTGTTAATTTTGAAGCAAACAGATTATTATGTCACTTATCTCCATGACAGGCTGGGGTAAAACCCAATATCAGATGCAGGATAAGCTCGTTACGGTCGAAATTAAAAGCATTAACAGCCGCCAGTTTGATCTGAATCTGAAAATCCCGTTTCTTTACCGCGACTTTGAATCAGAGATGCGGTCGATGGTTTCCGAAAAAGTAGCCCGTGGAAAAGTTGACCTGATCATAACCCAGGAATTTGTTAACGGTACTTCTGTTTCAGAACTCAATAAGGAAGCCCTGAAAAAATATTTTGCCCAGATTTCCGAACTGGCCGGAGAGTTTGGTATTTCCGGAAGTGATATTCTTTTTGCGGCGGCGATGCGTTTTCCGGAAGTAGTTAAAACGCCGCAAATACTTATTTCTGAAGAAGAAAAGACAGTTCTTTTCGACGCTCTGTCTCAGGCTCTGAACCTTCTTGTTTCCTTCAGGGTACAGGAAGGGAAAGCCCTGGAAAAAGATATTCTTCAGCATCTCAGCAGAATTGAAGAGCTTCTGGACCAGATCACTCCCTTTGAGCAGGAACGGATTGATGCGTTCCGTGATAAACTGCGCCGGAATCTTGAAGAGTATCTGGGAAAAAACGGGATTGATGAAAACCGGTTTGAACAGGAAATCATTTTTCATCTGGAGAAGATCGACATTACGGAAGAAAAAATCCGCCTTGCCAATCATCTGAAGTATTTCAGGGAAGTTGTTCAGAACGAGGAACTTCAGGGAAGAAAACTGGGATTCATTTCTCAGGAAATCGGTAGAGAAATTAATACCCTTGGTTCAAAGGCCAACCATGCCCTGATTCAGAAAAAGGTGGTCGAGATGAAAGATGAACTGGAAAAAATAAAAGAGCAATTGCTGAATATTTTATGAGTTCGTTTCAGGGGAAAGCAATCATTGTTTCAGCTCCTTCAGGGGCAGGGAAAACAACCATCGTGCACCGGTTGCTTGCATCGGGTTTGCCCCTTGGTTTTTCTGTTTCAGCTACCAGCAGGCCCCGGCGATCAAATGAGGTAAACGGCGTTGACTATTTTTTCCTTTCGCCCGAAGAGTTTATGAAAAGGGTGAAAAACGGGGAGTTTATCGAATGGGAGGAAGTTTACGAAAACCAGTATTATGGTACGCTCAAATCGGAAATCGAACGTCTCTGGCAGGAAAAAAAACATGCTTTGTTCGATGTGGATGTCAAAGGAGGTATCAGCCTGAAGAAATATTTCGGCTCACAGGCTCTGGCAATCTTTATTAAACCACCCTCCCTCCAGACACTCTATGAGAGGCTTCGGGCCAGAGGAACCGAAACGGAAGAAAGCCTGAAAAAACGAATGGCCAAAGCGGAATATGAACTCAGTTTTGCTCCCGGATTTGATGCCGTGGTGGAGAACAATATACTGGAGAAGGCTGTGGAGGAGGTGTACCGATTGGTAGTGAATTTTATAGGTGCTGAAGAATAGCCAACAGATCAGAATATATCATTACTAACTTATCTGCTGTGAAAACCGGACTGTTTTTTGGATCATTTAATCCTGTCCATGTCGGTCACCTGATCATTGCGAATTATGTTTGTGAATTTACCGATATCGAAGAGGTATGGATGGTGATCAGTCCGCAGAATCCCCTGAAAGATAGGAACCAGTTGCTTTCCGCAGATATTCGCTATTCCCTGGTGAAAAAGGCCATCGGCAATTATGCCCATATACATGTTTCCGATATTGAACTGCATCTCCCTATGCCTTCCTATACGGTAAATACGTTGAAAACAATGGAAAACAGTTACAAGGACAGGGAATTCGTGCTGATTCTGGGGGCCGACAGCCTGGTACAGTTTCATGAATGGAAAGACTGGCAGGAGATAGCAAGGAATTACGCACGCTATGTTTACCCGCGCCGTGGAATCGATGTGTCAGAAGCCGATCTTACTAATTGCAGAATGTTGGATGCCCCTCTGATAGACATTTCCTCAACTATGATCCGGAATGCCCTTTTGGCCGGAAAGGATGTGCGATTCTATCTTCCTTCCGAAATAAGGGAAGATGTTTTACGGCACTATGCCCCGGGCTCTTCCCTTACAACATAAAGTTGTCCTGCCTGGAATTTGACAATTTTTACCCGTTCCCCTTTTTCTATATAACCGATAAGACTGGTTGCATCGTATATTTCTTCTCCCAGACGTATTTTTCCTGATGGGCGAAGAATGGTATGGGCATAACCCGATTGCCCTACCAGGTTTTGAAGTTCTGCATCAATGCCTATGTAGCCTTCATGGGTGTTCTGCACAGTCTTCAGCGCCAGTTCTCCAAAGGTATTTCCGGTAAAAATCTTTTTGCTCAGGTATATTGACAGGCCAAAAGCTATGGCAATGGAGGTAATCACGATAAAGAGGGCTTTCATCACTTCCTGCAGACCTTTGGGGCTGCTGAGCTGGAAATTGGTGTTATCGATCATGCTCAGGGTCAGGCCTGCAATGATGAGTGCAATTCCGGAAAAGCCGGCAATGCCAAATCCCGGAATAACGAATATCTCAACTCCGAGGAGAATTAGTCCCGTGATAAAAATCAGGATTTCCCAGTTTTTGGCAAGCCCTTCCAGGTAGAGGGGAGCAAAATAAAGCAGTGCAGCCATTATCGCAACTGCCAGCGGGAAACCAATTCCGGGAGTCTGGAGTTCGAAGTAAATGCCTCCGATGATCAACATAATAAGAATGCCATGAACGAAAGGATTCAGCAGGAAATTAATGATTTTGTCTATAGCACCTGGTTGATATTCAGCCAACTGGTAGTTTTCAATGCCTTCTATCCGCAACAGATCGGGAATGCTTTCTGCAATGCCGTCGCAATACCCATATTTTACAGCTTCTTCGGTGGTGAAGGTGAGGATTTTTCCGGTATCTTTAATGCCAGGCAGGCTGACGTCTTCGTCAACCATGGCTTCAGCTATCCGCGGATCCCTTTTCCAGGAAACGGTTGTATCTGAGCCGCTTATCACCGTATCTTTCCCGTGGGCTTCGGCTGTGGCCCGCATCAGGGAACGCATGAACGACTGGTATTTGTCGGGCATTTTTTCCCCTGTCTGATTCACCACTGTGGCGGCCCCTATGCTGCTTCCCTTTCGCATGTAGATTTTTTTTGCTGCAATGGAGATCAGCGCACCGGCCGAGGCGGCATTATTGTCAATGAACACATAAACGGGAATGACTGAGTTCAGTATTTTTGTACGGATTGAATCAGCAACATCGAGCATTCCGCCGTAAGTGTTCAGATGAATTACAATCAAATCCGCTTTCATAGCCTCTGCCTCTGTAAAGGCTTTCTGGATGGTGCGCCATGCCGCAGGGAAAATTTCCTGTTTCAGGGGAATTACATAAATCTTTGTTTTCTGCTGCAGGGTATCATCCTGAAGTGAAGTCCAGGAAGGGAACAATAAACATAATACCAGAAAAAGAAAAACCTGTTTCTTGGTTTTTGTTTTCATCATAATCTAATTGATTTTCAATGGCATGATGGAACCCACATGCTCGTCATTTTATTACCGCTGTGTTTGTTTTTGTAAAACATGTGGATTTCATCGTTTTTGGGCTAAAGGACAAAAATAGGATAATTCCGTGAGTATATGGTGAAAGAATCGCTATAATGAGCGGAGCATATCAAGAAACATTTTGATGGCGGCCATCTTCGCATTGTCAAGAGGATAGCTCAGGTTGTTTATCAGATAGTTTTCCAGATTAATTGCTGCATGAAGCTTCGGGTCATGAACGGAAGCGGCAGCCTCTGGAATATGCAGGATTCCATAGCGAAGGGCGGAATTGAATTTTTGTACAAATAGGGGATCAACCGGAGTATTGGCGGCCCATACCGCAAAAACAAACGGCAAGGAAGTAAATTCCTTCCACACGGCTGCCAGATCATAATGCCACGGATAAGATGATTCTGCATAAAAAGCTCTGTCGCCGATAAGAACTCTGGCAGCACCTTCCTCTGCTGAAAGGTGGTTGTCATCGTCGGGTGCCATTTCCCACACAGGGGAAATATGCCAGAAGTCCCGTGCCAGTATCCTGACGAGGTTATTGGATGTTCTCGACTGGGGGTCAAGATAGATTTTCCGGATTCTTTCAGCAGGAACTGTACTGAAGAGCATCACCGACCGCACGGGCCCGTCAGCCCCGAGGCAGTATCCAGGAATGATTTCGTAGTATTCCAGTGTTGGAAGGGCCGCCACAGGAACCAATCCGATATCAGCCTTCTTGTTTTTGAGCCGCATGGCACATTCGGCAGGAGTATCAAGGCTGAGGTCAATTTCGGGCCGCTCAGGAGCGTTACGAAGCCCAAATACAAACGGCAGGGTGTTTGCATAAGAGACCGCAGATACTCGGTAAATAGAATAAGGCTGTTCCATATTTCAACCTGGATGAACAGGTGCGAATGTAGGAAATAAGTTTCTCCCAGAATATGCTGATAAACTTATTAGGCTAAATAATTCTGCTCTGCGGAACCCGGCATTCAGGAACCGTTTTTTTGCTAAATTTGTCAGGTAAAACAACCAGCTAGGATGAATTTAACCCCCCTTACGGCCATTTCGCCTGTCGATGGCCGATATTACAGCAAGGTTCAGGAGCTGTCTCAGTTTTTTTCCGAGTTTGCCCTGATACGTTACCGCCTGCAGGTAGAGGTGGAATATTTCATTGCTTTATGCGAACTTCCGTTGCCTCAGTTGAAGGATTTTGATAAAGTGCGGTTTCCTGAATTGCGTAAGATTTATCATTCATTTACTGAAGCCGATGCGGAAAACATAAAGAATATAGAAAAAACCACCAACCACGATGTTAAAGCGGTCGAGTACTTTCTCAAAGAGAAGTTCGACGGGCTGGGGCTTTCGAAATACCGTGAATTCGTTCACTTCGGACTTACTTCCCAGGATATTAACAATACAGCCGTACCGCTTTCGCTGAAAGAGGCAATGGAAAAATGCATCCTGCCTTCATTGATGCAGGTAATTGACTCTCTGGAAGGAATGGCAGAACAGTGGAAGAATGTGCCGATGCTGGCCCATACGCATGGCCAGCCTGCTTCCCCTACAAAACTTGGAAAGGAAATCAAGGTTTTTTCGAACCGGTTGCGGGATCAGCTGGAACTGCTGAATACAGTACCCTATGCTGCCAAGTTCGGCGGGGCTACCGGCAACTTTAATGCCCATTTTGTTGCCTACCCGCAATTTAACTGGCCACTGTTTGGCGATCATTTTGTCAATACAAAACTTGGACTGAAGCGCACACCAATTACTACCCAGATCGAACCGTATGATAACATGGCCGCCTTTTGTGATGCGCTCCGAAGGCTTAATACCATATTGATTGATTTCTGCAGGGACGTTTGGGCCTATATTTCAATGGAATATTTTCGTCAGAAGGTTAAGGAGAATGAGGTTGGTTCCTCTGCCATGCCCCATAAGGTTAATCCCATTGATTTTGAAAATGCCGAAGGGAATCTGGGTGTTGCCAATGCCCTGCTGGAACATTTTTCGTCTAAACTACCCGTTTCACGGCTTCAGCGGGATCTTACCGACTCAACCGTTCTCCGAAACACCGGGGTTCCGCTTGCTCACATGCTCATTGCCTATAAATCGCTATTGAAAGGCATGGATAAGCTTTTGCTCAATGAAGAAGCTTTGTATGCCGATCTTGAGGCCAACTGGGCTGTGGTGGCTGAGGCAATTCAGACCATCCTCCGGAGAGAAGGATTTCCCAAACCGTATGAAGCACTCAAACAGCTTACGCGAACCGGCACCGCCATCACCCGTGAACAGATAAGCGCTTTTATCGACCAGCTTACTGTTTCCGAGCAGGTTAAGGAAGAACTCAGGCGGATTACTCCTTATAATTATACCGGAGCCGATCTTTTCTGAATCAGTGCACGAGCCTTTGACCCGGTTTTCAGTAACCGGTTTAGCCAGTTGAAAGTTGTTTTTGAGGAGTACGTTTCCCATAAAACTACCTGGAAGCCTGTCATATCGCATAGCAATCGGAATGGCTTTTCTGAAAATTCATGGCAATGTCCGGGAAAATAGTCATCCTGGTACTTTCGTTTGTGCAGCCGGCTTTTCTCAAGAAATCTTTTGAACCTGGCTTCTGCTCCGTCAATATTGGGGAATTCAAGCAGGGCAATTCCTCCTTCCCTCAGCAAGGCGTTAATTTTCTGCATGGCCAGGACAGGGTCCGGTAAATGCTCCAGTACATGACGCAAAGTCACCAGATCGTAACTTTCTTCCTTATCAGGAATATAGCTGAGAAAATTGGCCGTAATTATGTTGATTCCGTATCGTTTCTGAAGCTCTGAGGCATACATTTCACTGAGTTCCATGCCGGTTACTTTCCATCCATGATCTCTTGCCACCAGCAGAAGACTACCGTTACCGCAACCAATATCCAGCAGAGTGCCTGGTTGCGGAATATGACGGGCTATGAATTCAAAGGTCTTTTTCTGTCCTTTATATTGTTTATGAAGATGTAAAGAAGGATCGACAAAGGTATACGTATATTTCTTCTGGTCAAGTCCTCCCCGTAAGTCGTAATTAACCAGTCTGCATGATTTGCAGCGGTAAAAATGAAACTGTCCGTTATTACCCTGTTGGTAAAACAGATAAAGACTTTCACTTCCGCACAAACGGCAATTCATTATATTTTTTACACAAAGAAAGCCAAGAATTTTAATCATGCAAGCAAGATGGAACAGAATTATGTTAAGTTCTTATGGTGGAGAAACGGCATAACTGACATCAGGAAAAATAATAGGGGTAAAATATACCATGCTATTTTTCGTTTTATTCTTCCGGTATGTAATTGCGTATTTTTGTACATTTGCGCGGTCTTTTGTTTTTATAATTACTCTGGTGAAGAAATATTTATCATTGCTAAAATACCTGAAGCCTTACCTGCCCAAGGTTGGTATCAGTCTATCCTTCAATCTTTTATCGGTTTTCTTTTCCCTCTTTTCCCTTACCATGCTCATCCCGGTATTGCAGATCTTGTTCAATCAGCAGCCTCTGGTAAGCGAGCCTGTAGCTTTTGAGCTTAATGTTAAAGCCATTGCCCACAACTTCAATTATCTCATTTCCCATGTTATTCTGACCAGAGGAAAAATCAGTGCCCTTGTTTTTGTCAGTCTGGTGATACTGATATTTATTTTTCTGAAAAATGCGTTTCAGTATCTGAGCGTATATTTTCTCGCTCCTGTCAGAACCGGAGTAATTAAAGACATTCGCAATACCTTATTCCGCAAGATTATTGATCTTCCGCTGGGGTATTACTCGGGCGAACGAAAGGGGGATATCATATCACGCATTACCACGGATGTTAACGAAATTGAAGCATCGATTATCCGTTCGCTTGATCTTTTCTTCCGTGAACCGGTTATGATCATTGTTTATCTCGGTTCGCTCATTTACATGAGCCCGGGGCTTACCCTGTTTGTGCTGATTCTTCTTCCGATATCGGGTCTGATCATTGGCCGCATTGGCCGCACGCTGCGGAGGAATTCTGCCAAAGTCCAGAAAGCGATGGGGTCGTTGCTTTCCATTATTGAGGAAGCCATCGGCGGGTTGCGCATTATCAAAGCCTTCAATGCAGAGGAGAAAACCCACGAAAAGTTTTACCGAACAAATGATCAGTTTACCCGGCTGATGATCAAAAACTGGCGACGGCGTGATCTGGCATCCCCGCTCAGTGAATTTCTCGGCGTAGCCATTCTGATTCTTGTCATGTGGTATGGCGGAACACTGGTTCTGGGTGAGAAATCCGAACTTTCCTCAGCCGAATTCATTACCTACATTGGGATATTTTCGCAGGTCATTAATCCGGCCAAACAATTTACCAATGCCTATTACAGTGTGGTGAAAGGGATGGCATCAGTTGACAGGGTTAACTATATTCTGGATACTCAGAATACCATAGTGGAGAAAAAGGATGCCCTCAGCCTCAGGGAGTTCAGGGAAGCCATCGTTTACCGGGATGTTAGTTTTCGGTACAATACCACCTATGTATTGCGCAATATCAATCTTACTATTGAGAAAGGGAAAACCATTGCCATTGTAGGACAGTCGGGGAGTGGTAAAAGTACCCTGGTTGACCTCCTGCCCCGTTTTTATGATGTAACCGAAGGGGATATACTGATTGACGGATACTCGGTGAAAGATTACAAAATTCAGGATCTGAGAAATCTGATCGGGTATGTCAACCAGGACCCCATCCTTTTCAATGATACCTTTTTCAACAACATTGCTTTTGGGGTGGAAAATGCAACAGAAGAGGAGGTAATTAATGCCGCACAGGTGGCCAATGCCCATGAATTTATTATATCCAGTCCGGAGGGTTACCAGACTTTCGTTGGTGACCGCGGAGGAAATCTCAGCGGCGGACAACGCCAACGCATCAGCATTGCGCGGGCCGTGCTGAAAAATCCCCCCATCCTGATATTGGACGAAGCAACCTCTTCCCTTGATTCAGAATCGGAACGCCTCGTACAGGATGCTCTTTTCCGCCTTATGAAAAACCGGACTTCGCTGGTAATTGCTCATCGGCTTTCCACTGTTCAGTATGCCGATGAAATTTGTGTTCTAAACAAGGGAGAGATCATTGAACGGGGTAAACACGAGGAATTGCTGAAGCTTAACGGGGCCTATCGAAGGCTGTATGATATCCAGATGTTTGTTTAACTTTTTTCAAATTATACCAGCGGATGAAAATCAGCGGTTTTACCATGGGTAAGAATGTCAGTAAGTTGTATTACCCGATGAAGGCTTCTATTCAGTCGATTCTGCCTATTGTTGATGAATTTATCGTCGTTCTGGGTGATAGTGACCCCGACGATACAACCCGTGAAGAAATTGAAAGCATAGGAGACCCCAAAATCAAAATCATTGACACAGTATGGGATATTGAAAAATATCCCCGCGGAATGGAACACGCCCATCAGACAGATATTGCCAAATCATATTGCACGGGTGACTGGCTCTTTTATTTGCAGGCCGATGAAGTGGTTCACGAAAAAGACCTCCCGGTCATCAAAGCCCGCTGCGAAGAGTTATTGGATAAAACAGAAGTCGAGGGATTATTGTTTAACTACATCCACTTCTGGGGCGATTACTGGCATTATCACGATTCACACGGATGGTACAGAAAGGAAATCCGGATCATCCGGAATGACCCTGAAATTCATTCCTGGGAGTCAGCCCAGTCATTCCGCCGCATTCCTGATTTCGATCAGCTGAATTACCGGCAGCAGAAAGGTACTTATAAACTAAAGGTAGCCCAGGTTGATGCATCCATTTACCATTACGGATGGGTGAGACCCCCCTCCTACATGAAAAGCAAGATCAAAGCATTCAAAACAAACCATCAGGGAAGAGCACGAATTGAAGAACTTGAACGATCCAGAAAGGACTATTTTGCCTTTGATTATGGGGTGGTAGGGAACCTGCCGGTTTTTAAGGGAACCCATCCTGCTGTAATGAACGAATGGATTGCCAGATTCAACTGGGGGGATCAGCTTCAGTATTCAGGAAAACCAAACCGCAACAGGCTTCCCCATAAACATGAGAAGTTCCGCTACCGGCTTGCCACCTGGATTGAAAAGAAACTCCTGTTTGGTAAACCCATTGGTGAATTCAGAAATTACATTCTTCTGAAGGTGTGATGATAATGGATACGAACCCTCCGGCTCTTTCGGCCTCTCTGATTATTTCCTTTTACAACAAACCGGAAACGCTCGCACTGGTTTTGCAATCCGTCAGAAATCAGTCAGCTGGGTCTTTTGAAATACTCATTGCCGATGACGGATCATCAGAAGAAACGGTTGAAAAGCTCAGCAAACTTATTAAGGATTTTCCCTTTCCTGTTCGGCATATCTGGCACGAAGACAAAGGCTGGAGAAAGAATGCCATTCTTAACAGGGCAGCTGCTGCAGCATCATCAGACTATCTGATTTTTATTGACGGAGACTGCATACTTCATAAGCATTTCGTAAAAGAACATATAAACCACAGAAAAACAGGTACAGTGCTTACGGGCCGGCGGGTCTATCTTTCTCCTGCTGCCACATCGCTGATCCTTCAGTCAGGAGATTTCAGAAAGGTGTATTCACTTCCGGTTGTTCTTCGTCTTCTATACGACAGGTATGCAGATCAATCTTCGGCACACCTGGAGAACGCATTGTATCTCGGAAATATGTTTCTGCGAAAGTTCATAAACCGAAAAGACAGGGGCGTTCTGGGTTCCAATTTTTCCCTTTACCGCAACGATCTGATCCGAATCAACGGTTTTGATGAACAATACACTGCTCCTTATGTGGGCGAAGACACTGACCTCGAATACCGACTTCGTTTGGCCGGCATGCAGGTTAAAACTCTGAAACACCTGGCCATACAATACCATTTATTTCATCAGCGACAGGAGAAAAATACCCTCAATGAAGAAATTTTTAAAAAGACAAAATCAGAGGGCAGGTATTATGCCGAAAAAGGCATAAATCAGTACCTTGCATCCGGTTCCTGATAGTGTTTATTCAAAACCGACAGAGGCGTAACCAACCCAATGCCGCAACGTGGCATTTGCTGTTTTTCCCATCCCCAGATCTTCAACAGGCAAGCGAAGATGGTCTATGCTGGTGGCATACCCTATAATCTGTCCTTCCGGAATATTGCCCGTTTTCTGACCAAGGTTCAATGCAACAAGCAAACCGAACGGTACGGAATATCTTCCGCACCAGGTCCACAGATATTCCCTGTAATCGTCTGGATGTACAGTATATCTGGTAAATTTCCATATTTTTTCCTTACTGATCGGTCCTTTGAGGCACGAATCCAAAATTTCCTTTTCATGCTTTACTGCAAGCTGATACCCGGCCGTATCGGCTCCATAAGGGGCATAGTTCTTTCCGCCCCAGTCCTCATCGCCGTAATGAACTGCATCGGTTGAAACAACAAGGGCAAAGTCCTTTCCCCAGCTCATATTGCTTTTTTTAGCTATCTGCACTATGCTTTCTGCCAGCTTTGCGGCAATTTCCTGCATTCTTTCAAACGACATGGCCGGAACAAGAATCGGCACGATCTGTACATTCCGGTTGTAATATTGAAGAAAGGGGACAAGGGCTTCCAGGGAATGCTCAACATTATGCAACGTATCGCTGACCATATATACTGCCGTGTCAAGCTGTTCAATGAGCATATCCCTAAGAGGAGAGATGGTAACGCTTCCGTAAGGTCCAGACCACTTTTTCCATGCATCAAATACTATCCTGTTTTCAATTCCCATGCTCCTTGCCTTGTGTGCCACACCGAAAAGGATAACCACCGGAGCTTTTACTGAACGGAGTACGTGTGCATACAGGAATCCAGCATAAGTGTAATCATCGTGCGGACATATAGCCAGACGGAAAATTCCGTTTTGATCTGATTTGACGGACACGGAATCCTGCATTTTATCCATCCGGTCAATGCGAACCATAATGCTGTCCATCTGCCATGCAAGATGAGCAAAACCAATTGTGTCAACTGGCTGTCGGGTTCTGGTTTCCTTTGTCAGTTGCCGGCAGGAACTCAGAATACCGCTGATAATGAATAAGGTAATCAGTATCTTTTTCATGGTGCGATCATAAGGAACATACAAAGGTAGTTATTCTTCTTTCTTTGTATTACGGTAATCGTATGCCCGGTTTAGGTGTTTTGCCTGACCCTGAATGCTTTTGGTTTCCGTTCAGAAAAGAGATGCTTTCTGGAAACCGGGTTGAACTCTTGACTCCTTTATTCTTCGATTGGTGAAGAGCGAAAGGCCAAAATAGCATCATTTCTCGCTTCGTCTGCTTTTTTTATTGTCCTCAGTCCTTCTGTAAGCAGAGCTTCCATCGGACCCATTGCGGCTGCGGAGAAAGAGGGATTACCTGGCGGTGATCCCGGAAGGGGGGATCCTACAGCCGCAATGGCATCCTTCGCTTTCGCTTCGTCTGCTTTTTTATAGTCCTTCGTCCTCGTGCAAGCGAGCTTGCGTCGGACTCAGGCCTATAAAAAAATCCCGCTTATCGCGGGATCCATTGCGGCTGCGGAGAAAGAGGGATTCGAACCCCCGGTCCCGCGGTAGCGGGACAACGGTTTTCAAGACCGCCGCATTCGACCACTCTGCCATTTCTCCGGTTCTGCAAAAATAATACCTTTTGATAACTCAGCCAAATACATGGCAAAAAAGACTCTCTTTTCTTATACGGCAAATCATTGATTCCTAAAAAGGATGACCGGGTTGCATTTCAATCAAATGCCAATTGGCGTAAAAGATCTGATCAAGGATATTTTGCAGCGGAAAACCTATATGGAAGTTTTTTGAAATACCGGTTCAATAAAAACTTCAGCACGCAGGAATTTTATTCTGCATTGGTATCAGAGTATTTATGATTTCTGACAAAAAAAAGCGTTTATTTGTGCACTTTTTACGTTTTTACCTGTTGAAAACTTGTTAATTTCTCGGCTTTTTGGAACGTTTAGCCACTAAAAAGCCTCATTTTACAGTATAAAACGAGTTGTTAATGAATGAATTACTTAATTTTATCAATATCCAGCGTTTTTTTATCCTAAAACTCTTGCTATTCCTGTATAAAATGATATATATTTGTGTCTGTGTATGATACTTTAAATTTATTTCTAACCCTAAAACCTAAGTGTTATGAACAAAGCACAACTGATTGATGCAATTGCCGGCGAAGCCAAAATGACCAAGGCTGATGCCAAGAAAGCTCTGGATGCTTTCATTAAAGCTACCTCCACTGCCCTCAAGAAGGGTGACAGAGTTGCTCTCGTTGGTTTCGGTACCTTCTCTGTTGTTAAGAGAAATGCCCGCACCGGCCGCAACCCGCAGACCGGCAAGGAAATCAAGATTGCTGCCAAGAAGGTAGTAAAATTCAAGGCTGGAAGCGAACTCGCCGGAATGGTGAAATAAGGCACTTTTTAGCCGTTAAAAAAGCTGTCGCACTTAAGCGGCAGCTTTTTTTTTATAACCCGGATAAGGAAGTAGGAGCAAAGCAAACTAATTCCCCGTTCTAGTCAATTCCCAGCAATATTTCTTCCGGATTCTTGCCGTCCGTGAGCAGGAGGATGGGATGTTCAATTAAAGTTTTGATTTTTAACAAAAAACCAACCGATTCTTTTCCGTCAATTACCCGATGGTCATAGCTAAGAGCAAGGTACATCATGGGACGTATTACTACCTGATCGTTTACTGCTACTGGCCGTTTAACTATGCTATGCATTCCCAGAATAGCCGATTGGGGAGGATTGAGAAGAGGGGTTGACAGGAGACTTCCAAATACTCCTCCGTTAGTTATTGTAAAGGTACCTCCTGACATTTCCTCAATGGAAAGTTTATAGTTGCGCGCCTTTTCTGCAAATTTCTGGATTTCAGCTTCAAGTTCAGGGATGCTCATCAGATGGGCATTCCGGATCACCGGAACCATAAGTCCTTTTTCAGTTTGCACAGCAATACCAATATCACAGTAATTGGGAACAACCAGGTCGTCTTCGTTTATCATGGCCTGAACCATCGGAAAATCCTGCAAGGCCACTGCAACTGCCCTGGCAAAAAATGACATGTAGCCGATTTTTATCCCGTACTTTTCTGTAAACTGCTTCTGGTAACGTTCACGGAGATCTATCAGGGCGCTCATATCGACTTCGTTGAACGTTGTGAGCATAGCGGTCTGATTTTTTACCGCTATCAGCCGTTCAGTCAGTTTTTTTCGCAACGCACTCATCTTGATGCGCTTTTCCGCTCGCTCAGCCTGTTGAACATTGTTTGACGAGGAAACAAATTTCTGCCGTATTATGTTATCAACTTCATCCCTGGTAATGCGGGTCTTGCCTTTCAGAATATCGTGCACTTCCAGTCCATGTTCTTCCATCTTTTTTCTGGCCAGGGGAGTAATGACTACTTTTTCCGTTTCCTGCTCTTTTTCTCTGCCGGCAGGTTTTTCCCCGGGTTGTGCTACGGAAACAGCCACTGATCCCTGACTGCCGGAGATATTATGAATGGTAGCATCAGACTTTTCTTCGTTCGCTTTTACCTTCTTTTCGTTTTCCTTTTCAATTTGCTTCTGAAAGTTTGTATCAATTGTAGCAACCAGGGTTCCAACGGGTACCGTATGGCCGGCTTCCACCAGAATATGTATTTTTCCGCTTGCAGGAGCAATCAGCGGCAGGGTGGCTTTTTCTGACTCAATTTCTCCTATTTCCTGATCTTTTTCAACCATTTCTCCGTCATTAACCATCCACCGGGCCATATCGGCAACAGCTATGGATTCCCCGGGACTGGGTATTTTAACTTCTGCCTGCATAGGAACTATAGATTAATGCGTTTGTCAAAAAAAATGTAATTGAACTGCCTGAGAATTTCCTGTCTTGATTTTCCGACCATACATTGCAGGCCGCAGTACTTGTTCCTGCGTTCACAGTCACAGGTACGGAACACCTTATATAATATCTCTTCCTGCTCTGCCTGATGAATTTCATGCAGTCCGGTAGCAGGGCTTCCGCTGGGCAGGCGTGTAATATGAATCAGAGGAATTTTTCTGAAGTGATAGTTAATATAGGTCCATGCCCCCATGTTTTCGGGTTCTTCCTGTACCCATAGATAGACCAGAGCTTTGTTGTATTTTTCTATGATGGCATCCAGCTGTTTCTCTGGAAAGGGATAAAGCTGTTCAATGCGGATAAGGGCTATGTCCCTGGCTTTAAAGGCATTTTTTCGGGCCAGAAGATCATAATAGATTTTGCCGGAGCAAAACACCACGCGTTTAACTTCAGGAATATCAACATCTTCATCGTCAATAACTTCTCTGAATTCTCCGGAAGCAAGCTCACTGAGCGGGCTGATGCATTGAGGGTGGCGCAACAGACTTTTGGGAGTGAAAACAATAAGCGGCACCCTGAAATCACGTTTTACCTGGCGGCGGAGGACATGAAAGAAATTAGCCGGGGTAGTGCAATTTACAAGTTGCATGTTGTTATTGGCCGCCAGCACGAGAAAACGTTCGAGTCGCGCACTCGAGTGCTCAGGGCCCTGCCCTTCATAACCATGCGGAAGAAACAACACCAGGCCGTTCATAAGGCCCCATTTGTCTTCTGCTGAAGAGATATACTGGTCTACGATTACCTGAGCTACGTTGTGAAAATCTCCGAACTGAGCTTCCCAGATGGTCAGTCCATCCGGTGTGCCAATAGCATAGCCATACTCAAAACCCAGGGCACCGTATTCCGAAAGGGTGGAATTGTATATCCTGAACGAAGCCTGCCTGCTGCTGATATGCTGGAGCGGGCAGTATTTCTGATCGGTATTTTCAACCACATGGGCAGCATGCCGATGGGAAAATGTACCACGGACGCTGTCCTGCCCGCAAATACGTACAGGAATTTTTTCATCAGTCAAGGTTCCATAAGCCAGTAATTCAGCCATTGCCCAGTCAGCCTTTCTTTCCTTAATCAGTTTTTCCCGCTCCTGAACAAGACGGAGTGTTTTGGTAAAAAAAGGCAGTGAATCAGGAAGGTGATTTATTTTACGGGCAATCCGGATCAGCCGTTCTTCTTCCACACCCGTCGGAGGGGACTTTTCAAAATCTTCCGGTTGCGCATACCGGTAATTTTTCCATTCCTCCTTAAGAAATTGCCGGATGTGCAAATGTTGTTTCTTATTTGCCCGGACGAATTTTTCCTCTAACAGTTCATCGAAAGCCCGGGTAATCGAGACAATTTCTTCCTTCGAATAGATCCCCTGATGAATTAGCTGGTCAGCATATATTTCCATGGGATTGGGGTGCGAGGCTATGATTTTGTAAAGAGTGGGCTGGGTGAACCGCGGTTCATCTCCTTCGTTATGACCGTATTTCCGGTAGCATAGTATATCAATAAATACGTCGGAATGAAAAGCCTGCCGGTATTCCATAGCCATTTGTACGGCAAAGACCAGCGCTTCCACATCATCTCCGTTCACGTGAAACACAGGCGACTTGGTTACTTTGGCCACATCTGTGCAATAGGTGCTTGAACGGGCTTCGAGATAGTTCGTCGTAAAACCTACCTGATTATTTATCACAATATGAATACTCCCTCCGGTTGAATATGCCTCCAGATCAGCCATCTGTAACACCTCGTATACGACACCCTGGCCTGCTATAGCTGCATCTCCGTGAAGTATAACAGGACAGACCTTTGTAAGATCATCATGGTATTTCCGGTGAATCAGAGCTTTTGCAAGTCCTTCAGCAACCGGAAATACTGCCTCAAGATGCGACGGGTTTGGCAGCAGACTCAGGCGTATGCTTTTTTTGCCATCAACTGAAATGACATTGTCAAAGCCAAGATGGTATTTTACATCGCCCAATGATACACTGCCATCGTAGGTTTTGGCAATGAACTCTCTGAAAATATCTTCATACGGTTTTTGCATCACATTGGCCAGTATGTTCAGCCGGCCCCGGTGCGGCATTCCGATGACAAATTCCTCCATACCCAGTTCGGCTCCTTTTCTGATCAGGTAGTGCATGGCAGGAATCAGTGTTTCAGCCCCTTCCAATGAGAATCGTTTCTGGCCGGTGAATTTTTTATGAATAAAATGCTCAAACCCAACCGCAAGCTTTAGTTTGTCAAAAATGTCCTTCTTTTTTTCCTGATCAAAAACGGGAGTGTTTTTTGATGCTTCCATTGTTCCGGTGAGCCAGCGGATCTTCTCCTGATCACGTATGTACATGAATTCAGCTCCGATGCTCCGGCAATAAGTTTGTTTAAGATGTTCCTCGATCGCGCGCAGAGGAACTGGTCCTATGCCGATTTCTTCACCCGCATGAAAAACAGTATCATAGTCTTTTTCTGAGAGTCCGTAATTATCCAATGCAAGGGTAGGAGAGTACTTCCTCCGCGACCGAACCGGATTGGTTTGCGTAAACAGATGCCCCCTCTTGCGGTAATCATCAATAAGCCGGAGTACATTGAACTCTTTTTTAAGGGATTCGCTTGAAATCTCAGAGCCCTTATTATTCTTTAATGCCAGGTCAAATCCTTTAAAAAAATCGTGCCAGCTTCTGTCAACCGATAAAGGATCCTTTCTGAACTGCCGGTATAGCTCTTCAGCACTATCAAAATCAATATTTCCTAAAAAACTATCCGATTCCATATTGAAAGAAAATGATCATACATTTTTTCCAAATAAATAGTTCTTTTAGAATGCTGTAAAACATTTACCTGGATCTCTGCCAAACACATATTTCAAATGTAGTAACTATTTTTTTTACATTGTGTTCAAAAAAACAGATACTATTTTGACTTTCAGAAACTCTGTTATTTTTGTACCCTTATTTCAGAGGAAAATGGCAGGTAATGAGAAATCTGTCTTAAAAGCTTGTTTATGACAACATTTGGTATTCTCAGGGAACCGGAACATGAGAAACGGGTATCCCTGTTGCCCGGGGAAGTGCAGATGCTCGTCCGCCTCGGGGCAGCCGTCAAGGTGGAATCGGGGGCTGGAGCCAGAGCCTTTACCCCGGATGCCTTATACTCGGAAGCAGGGGCAACCATTGTCTCCCGCCGGGAAATTCTGGATACATCTGATGTAATTCTGCATATTCAGCCTCCTGCCGACGAAGAGCTCAAGAATCTGTCTCCCGGCAAGGTGCTGATTGGAATGATGAATCCCCTTTATAACAGGGAGCTTGTTGAACTGCTCATGCAGCGTGGTATAACTTCATTCAGCATGGAGCTGGTTCCCAGAACCACCCGGGCGCAGGCTATGGATGTTCTTAGTTCCATGGCTACGGTTGCTGGATATCGGGCAGTGCTGGATGCTGCTGTGCGGTTTCCGCGCTTCTTTCCGATGTTTATGACCGCGGCAGGAACCATCAAGCCGGCACGGGTACTTATTCTGGGTGCCGGGGTGGCCGGTCTGCAGGCTCTTGCTACCGCCCGCAAGCTTGGTGCCGTTGTAGATGTATTCGATGTGAGAAAAGCCGTAAAGGAAGAAGTATTGAGTCTGGGAGGAAAGTTTGTTGAAGTGGAAGGGGCCCGCGAAGATGCTTCTGCAGGCGGTTACGCCGTGGAACAAACGGAAGAATATCTCCGCCGCCAGGCTGCCAAAATTCATGAACATGCCGTAAAAAGCGATGTGGTGATCTGTACGGCTCAGATTCCCGGAAAACCGGCACCGGTCCTTTTATTAAAAGATACCGTACATCAAATGCAGCCCGGCTCAGTCATCATTGATATTGCTGCCGCTACCGGAGGAAACTGCGAACTGACCAAAAATGGCGAGGTGCTTGAATATAACGGAGTAACGATCGTGGGGAAATCCGACTATCCATCGGATATGCCGCTTGATGCCAGCCGCATGTACGGACGGAATCTGCTGAATTTTCTCAAACTTGTTCTCGGAAAAGAAGGTGTGCTGAATATCAATTTCAACGACGATATTATTGCCGGAACCTGCCTGACCTTCCAGGGCGCAGTCCGTAATGAACGGGTGAGAAGCCTTCATAATCTTTCATCAGTTAATCCCAATAATTTATGAGCGAAGTATTTGAATTTATTTATGTTAACAGGGAGATGCTGTTTATTGTGGCTCTCTCGGTACTGCTTGGCATTGAGGTAATATCGCATGTGCCTGCCGTCCTGCATACTCCTCTTATGTCAGGAGCCAATGCCATTCACGGAGTGGTTATTGTCGGGGCCATAATAGTTATGGGCCATGCGCATTCCACTTCTGCCATTATACTGGGATTTTTTGCTGTCATCCTTGGTACCCTCAATGTGGTCGGAGGATTTGTGGTTACCGACCGCATGCTCGAAATGTTCAGAAAAAAACCTAAGAAATAAAGCTCTGCGCTATGAATACAATCCATGAAGTGATAAAAACACTTCGTTTCACTGACGGACAATCTCTTCTTGAGCTTATCTATCTGATAGCTTCCGTTTTGTTTGTATTTGGATTAAAAATGCTAAGCAAGCCCGACAGTGCGAGAAAAGGAAACCTCTGGGCCGCTTTTGGCATGTCGCTGGCCATTATTGCTACCATCCTGTTTCACCGTGTTGACGGAGAACCAATACGCCATATTCCTCTTATTCTGCTGGCCTTTGCCATAGGTGCTACGGCCGGCTGGGTAATAGCACGGCGTGTCAAAATGACGGCCATGCCGCAATTGGTTTCTCTTTTCAACGGTATGGGCGGAGCCTGCGCTGCACTGATTGCCCTTATGGAGTTCCCTCATATTGATGCTGCCGGAGGCGTACCATACGGACAGCTTATTACCATTATGCCCGGTGTAATGATCGGAACGGTCTCCTTTACAGGAAGTATGATTGCTTTCGGTAAGCTCAACGGAAACATCGGCGATTTGCGCACAAAAGCCCTCAGGCCGGTAAATATCCTTCTGCTGCTGGTCATGTTATTGTTAATTGTATGGGTATTGGTGCGGCCCGAAATCTATGCCGACGGCCACATCGGTGCCCTTCCGGTTTATCTGCTTCTGGCCATATCGGCTGTGTATGGCGTGTTGTTTGTAATGCCTATCGGAGGAGCTGATATGCCGGTGGTTATTTCGTTGCTGAACTCCTTTACCGGTCTTGCTGCAGCGTTCGGAGGTTTTCTTTATCATAATCAGGCTATGCTTACAGGTGGTATTCTGGTTGGCTCTGCCGGTACTATCCTTACTGTTCTTATGTGCCGGGCCATGAACCGTTCGCTGCTCAATGTAATTGCCGGAGCTTTTGGTGGCGGAGGTGCCGCCAGAGAAAAAGAAGCAGGAACCATAAAGGAAATCAGTGTGAACGATGCCGCTGTGCTCCTGACATATTCGAAAAAGGTGGTGGTGGTACCAGGCTATGGTCTTGCTGTGGCGCAGGCCCAGCATCTGTGCAACGAAATGGTCAAACAGCTCGAAGAACACGGAGTGGAAGTGCAGTTTGCTATCCATCCCGTTGCCGGACGCATGCCCGGCCATATGAATGTTCTTCTTGCCGAAGCCGATGTGCCGTATGAAAAACTGAAAGAAATGGACGAAATCAATCCCGAGCTTCCCAATACCGATGTGGTGGTTGTTATAGGAGCCAATGATGTGGTAAATCCGGCTGCCGAAGACGACCCGGGAAGTCCTATCTATGGTATGCCTATTATAAGGGCCCATACCGCCAAAAATATTATTGTCATGAAACGGGGCATGGGCAAAGGGTATGCCGCCATCGAAAACTTCCTTTTTTATGACCCCAAAACCCGTATGCTCTTCGGAAATGCAAAAGATACCCTGCAGAAACTCATTGAAGAAATAAAGAATCTTTAAACCTGTTTACTTTTTCCAGAAAGTTTTCTGTTGCATGAATTAAGTATTTATGTATATAATTATTGAAATTCAATAAATTGCAGGAATGATAAAATCTAATAGAAGGTCTGTTGAAACTTTTTTTCAAAAAGTACGTATCCTTCCATGGTATCTGTTAGATAAATTATTGCAGGATGAAAATTGTTGATAAATTCTTTATAAACAATCACATTCCTTTTTATATTTCGCCCGTGAATAAGTATTTGGGAGCAGAATTGATTTATAGCCTTATTCAGATTCAGTTTAGAAATAATAATGGTGGCTTTACAATTGCATAGGAGGAAATATACAGAGGTTTTGCACACCATTAATGGTAAAGTTCATCTCGGTCAGGCCGGAATTACCGGAATCCTGAGATGTATTGCCATTGGTCTTGTATTTTTGTTCCTGCCAATTATTCGCATTGAAGCCCAGGTGGCCGGTGATTACCGCACCAATGCTACCGGTACATGGAACTGGAATGTTGTTGGTAACTGGCAGAGATATGATGGTTCGGCCTGGGTGGCTGCCGCCGATTTTCCGGGCCAGAACCCGGGAGCCGGCACAGTGACCATTCAAAACAATACCAATGTCACTCTGAATATTACCCCGGCCTACCCGATTGGGGCGCTCACTATCAGCGGCGGAGCCAATAATTCATCGGTTCAGTTTGTCGGTGCAAATGGACTTGTAGTTTTAGGTCAGGTAACATTAAACGGGCCCTCCAATAATAATAGAAATAAATACTTATTGGTTGATAACGGTTCCTTGACCTCTGCTTCTATTGCTATGACTGATGGAGGTGGTGATACAAGGGATTGTTATATCAGCATCGGGAATGGATCGGTAGAGGTTTCCGGCGATGTTACCATGGCCGGAAGTAATATCAGAAATTATTTTCTCTTCAACGGCTCAGGTACCCTTTATGTTGGCGGAGCAATGACAGGAGGAGGGATTACCAGCACATCGGGGGGGGATGCCGGTCCTCCGACATCCGGAACAGTAAATTTTAATGGTACAGGAAATCAGACTCTGCCGGCTTACAATTATTATAATCTTGCTATTAGCGGAAACCGTACCTCCAATAATGTTACCCTTGTGAATGGAACCATAGGAGTAGCCGGAGCTTTCGTGCCATCGGCCAGTTTCTCCACCGGCGGGTATATTGTTGCAGGCAATACAATGAACTTTAACGGAACCGGTTCGCAAACCATCCCTGCCTTTAATTATAACAATCTTACCATCAGCGGAGCACGAACGGTGAATTCGGTTACGTTTGATAATACCGGAACTATCGGAGTGGCAGGGATCTTCAATCCATCGGCTACTTTTACCAGCGGTGGCTGGATTACCGCGGGGAGCACAATTGATTTCAATGGTACAGGAAATCAGACTATTCCGGCCTTTAATTATTATAATCTTACCATCAGCGGTAACCGGGGAGCCAACAATGTAACACTTGTTAATGGCGGGACAATTGGCATATCCGGAACATTTTTGCCAACTGCCGTTTTCACTTCAGGAGGATATGTTGTTACCAATAACACCATCAACTTTAACGGAAGCGGTTCGCAAACCATCCCTGCCTTTAATTATAACAATCTTACCATCAGCGGAGCACGAACGGTGAATTCGGTTACGTTCGATAACACCGGAACCATCGGAGTTGCAGGAGCATTCAACCCTTCGGCTACCTTCACAACCGGAGGATGGGTAGTTGCAGGCAGTACAATTGATTTTAACGGAGATGCTACTCAGACAATTCCCGCTTTTTCATACTATAATCTGTCAGTTAGCAACAAGAATGCTGCATCTGTTACCGCCCGCACCAAAACACTTGGAGGCACTGTTTCCGTTGAAGGCGATGTTACGGTTACCGGACTTGGCCCCACCCCAAGGGTTACCTTAGCTTTGGCCGGACAGAATTTTACTGTCAATGGCCAGACAATTATTAATTCATACGGTATCCTTAACGATGATTCTGCGGCAGGAACCAACATTTTCAATGGGCAGGTTATCATAAATACCGACGGTTTTTGGACTACAAGCTTTAATCCTCCGTTTGTTTTCAGAAACGGTCTAGTGTACAACGGATCTCAGTTTGCCGGCGGAACCGGAACCTATACCTTTGAAGCCAATAACCAGGCTATTGCCGGTTCGATACCATTCACCATTACCAATGTTGTTGTGAATGGCATCACCCTTATGAATGTTAATACAGGGGGGCTGACGGTTGGCACTTTTACCGGCAGCGGGAACCTTACCAACGGAGATGCCACACATAATGTAACACTGTTTCTTGCCGGTGCTGATCCCATTCAGCTAACTGGAGGGGTCGACTTCACATCATGGCCAAATACGGTAAATTATTCTTCGGGAGGAGCGCAGACCATTGGTGCCTATGATTTTTATAACCTTACAAGCAGCAGCACTGGTAGTCGTACATTAATTAACGGGGGTACCATCCGTATTGCCAATGTATTTAACAAAGGCACAAATGCGTATATCAATACCGGTAATACAGTAGAATTCAACGGAACAGCCGATCAGCAGATCCCTGCTTTTACCTTTAATAACTTAATTCTCTCGGGCGGGAGCACAAAAGTACTCACCGGCGCAGTTACCGTAAATAATGTCCTCACTCTTAACGGAGCTATACTTGAACTGGACAATTACAACCTTACCATGGTTAGCAATCTGGCCAATGCCATTCAGGGTACCTTTGATGGTTCAAACATGATTTCGACCAACGGAACAGGATACCTTGTCAAAAATGCGGCAAGTGCCCAGGCTTTATACCCCATTGGCTCCGGGGGCTATTATTCTCCGGTAACGGTTTCTGCTGTGGTTCCCAATACAGGAGTTTTGCGCATCAGGGCCGTTCCTCTCGCGATCAATGCAAGTTACATTAAAAAATACTGGGATATTACCACTTCTGTTGCCCGCACCTCGGTTACGGCAACTTTTCAGTATGATCCTGCGGAAGAGAATGCTGCAGCGCAGGCTGTCAACTACTCCCCCGACGGAGGCAATACCTGGCAAAGTCCCCCTGCTACGGGATCTGTTTCGTTTGGGTCCTATTCCTTTACGGTTACCGGAACATCTCCCTTTGCCGGCTGGTGGACCATGGGCTATCGTACCCTTTACTCTTACCAGAACGGGAACTGGGACAATCCGACTACATGGACAACCGATCCCAGCGGCACCTTGCAGGTTGGTAATACAATACCCGGCACCAACGACCGGGTTGTCATTCTTACAGGACGAACCGTCACCTTAACAGCCGATGTGGCTGTTGTCGGGCTTGACATTACTATTGATGACGGAGGTTTCCTGGATATGGCCACCTACCGGTTTGTTAATCCTCCTGCTGCTTTGCGCGGGCAGGGAACACTGCGGCTGGCTTCTGTCAATTTTCCGGCCGCTGTCGTCAATACCTTTGTTAACTCTGGCGGAGGTACCACTGAATATTACAATGCTTCCGATTTTAACCTGCCTTTAGCGCAAACCACTTACAATAACCTTTCTATTAATGCCCCAGGTGTGGTGGCCACCCAGCTAAACAACCTTACTCTAAACGGGAACCTCTGGGTAAAACAGGGAACCTACCGCATCAATGATAACACCGCAGCCCGCCGCCAGCTGATTATTAACGGAAGTGTCCGGGTTGAAGCGGGTGCTTCTATTGGAGTTGGGAACGGAGTTACTAATACAACGACAGATCCCTATAATATAAATGGAGGCGTTGCTCCTTTTCTTACCTACTATGATGGGAATTCACACCGTGTAGTGGTCTATGGCGATTTCTATAATGCCGGTACCGTGCGGTTTACCAACCTCAATTACCCGGTTTACAATGCTTTCCCTCCTACCACATTGGGTGCTACTACAGGTTTTGCTACTGTATATTTCATGGGTGCTTCCAGCAACACGCTCACCTGTGAGGGAACAACCGATTTTTATAATCTGGTAGTTGACAAAGGTTCTGATCAGACGTATAAACTGACGGTCAATTCGGAAGAGTATGAATATTTCAGAATCTTTGGGGCTAATACGGCCGGAGGAAGCACAACGAATCCGGTGGCTACAGCGGCTAATCCCAACTTGAGGAAAGCTCTCTGGATACGAAACGGAACGCTTGAACTTACAGGAAGGGTAATTATTCCGAGTCTCTCGGAAGGAACCTGCGGCGACGGTGCTACTCCGAACTCTGATTTCTATATTCCCGCCAACGCAGCTCTTGTTCTGAACGGTCCCAATGTGGTGGTTCTTTCTACGGCCGATGATTACCGGGAGGTAAACGTGGCCTACAACGTATCGGGAGGAACCGGGTTGGTGAACGGAGTTGGTCTTTCAGGATGCAGTTCGTTATCGATTCTTGGCAAACTGCAGATCAATGCAGGCTATTTCTCAACCCGTGAATCGGGTGGTTTTATTACCTGGGATTATGCCTCAGGCGAACTGCAGATTAACGGAGGGAATGTAGATGCCAAACAGTTCCGCGCGGCCGGAGGTGCCGGAGGGCTTGCTTCCTTTGTTCAAACCGGAGGTACTTTTGAATTGCGCGGACGTTTCCAGAGAACACCTTCTGCCTATACCTCTGTTTCTGATCTGACGAATGCCCCGGTTAATACCAACCGCATTGATGCTTCCCTTGACGGAAGCAAAGGTACTTTTAATCTGAATGCGGCAGCTAATGTGCTGACTCTGTCGGGGGGCACTGTGCGGATTTTTGATGTATGCGGTGACAGCAACCGTGTGGTGGAAATCAATTCAGCCCAGGGTAATTATGCGGTAACCGGCGGGACATTCGAACTGATGCCCATGGCTGGAACCGGCCTGGCCGATGCTCCTACCCACATCATTTCATCTACTGCTCCGTTTTACAATCTTACCATTAACCGTGCGAGCAGTGCGGCAACCATCAGCCTGAACAACTACCCTCTGACGGTACTCAACAACCTGAACCTTGTCTCCGGGGCGCTTGTTGCCAACAATTTTAATATTGCCATAGGAGGGAATTTCCTCGTTCTCAACGGGACAACCTATACCCCCGGCCTGAACTGGACCATATTCAACGGTACTTCCAATCAGCAGTTTCAGATCAATACCGGTTCGGCCTTTTCGGTAAAGAAACTCCGCGTTGACAAGCCTGCCGGAACCCTTCTTGCACTTGTCGGTTCGCAGCTTACCCTGAATGCATACGATTCGGTTATTATTAACAACTGTACCTTGCACGACGGAGGGAAATCCCTGGTCATAGGCCCTTCAACCACTTCCACCACATCGTACCTGTATAACAGCGGCATACATACCGGTACAGGAAAGATTGTTCTGGCCGATGATGACCCACAGATAATTGACGGTGACGGGAACGGTGTGTTCGGGAATCTCGAGCTGAACAACACGGATGCCCTTGCGGCGCCTGTTTCTCTGGCGAATAATGTGACTATTAACGGAACCCTTACTTTTTCTCAAAACAAATTACTGAATATTGGCTCCTGGAACCTGAAGTTTTCCTCATCGGCTTCCATTGTGAATGCTGGTCCTACGCGGTACATTCAAACGGCCGGTAATCTGGGCGACAGAGGTATTACCCGCGTGTTTTCTTCCTCAGCCCCCTCCTTTGTTTTTCCTCTGGGTGCCGCTTCAGTGAATCACGCTGCGCCCGATTATACCCCTGCTACCATCAGCATTACCGGAACACCTGCCTCCTATGGCTCGATTACTGTTGTTCCCGCAGGCTATGAACATCCGGCTACCACAACCAAGAACCGGAGCCTGACTTATTTCTGGAATGTCACTTCTTCGGGTTTCAATCTGGGAAGCGCTACTGTTACCCATGGTTATACATATAGTCAAAGCGATGTGGTGACAGGAGCCGGTATTACGGAGGATGGGTATGTGGCTGCCCGCTATGATCCGGCCACTGCTTCATGGACTCGCGGAGCCGCTTCCGATGTAGATGAAACTGCCAATCAGATTGGGGAACCGGGCTCCGGATCGTTTCTCGAGAATGTGGCTTTCATTGACGGACACTACACCGCAGGTGACGATGATCCGGTGAATCCTTTCGGTACCCCTACCAAATACTATAGCCGTCAATCCGGTTTGTGGGGAAATGTGAATACCTGGTCAACCGTAAGTCATACAGGGCCTCCGGCAGGAACTGTCCCGGGAGCCGGTGATATCGTAATCATTGGCGGAAACGATTCGGTGTATCTTTCTACCAACAATACTACCCCCAATACTGATGTTCGCAGTTGCGCCAGCCTGCAGATTGAAGCCGGCTCAGCTCTTGATATCGGGTACAATCCTGGTTGCAATTTCAGGATGGTGTTATCCCATCCAAACGGAAACGGAAATTTCAGATTGACTACCTCCTGGACCAGCGGAAGCACCTTCACCTTTCCTTCCGGTGACTTTTCCCAATTTAATGTCAATCTTGGTACTACCGAGTTGTATTCAACAAATCCTGCGGCCGGGACAACCTATTATTTACCCAATGGAATTACCTCCTACGGAAATCTGATTTTATCTCCTCTCGGTGGTTCCAACATCATATTTCCGAACAATGATCTCACCATTTATGGGAATCTGATTACCCGGGGGCAAAATGCTGACTCCTGGTTTTGTCCAACCTGGGACGTTAATTATCCAACACCCCCAGCTGTACGAATATCAAAAACCATCACTATCAGAGGAAATCTTGATATACAGGGAGGAGCGTTAGTATGGTTTGGCGACGGGGCTCTGGCGCAAAATTTTATTATTTACGGGAATGTAATTGTTCACCCTGCGGCTGCCATTGATGTTTATTCTAATTCTACCAACAATACCATGTCCATTGGGGGAAGCCTCATCAATAATTCTGATGGGGCACACGGTGGAGTCGGAACAGTAAGCAGGGTGAGATTCCTTAACGGAACCAATTTCTGCGATGTAGTATTTTTTGGTTCAAATAATGCCTCTGTTACAAATACGGCCGGTAATCCAACCACCATTTTCCGCAATGTGACGGTTAATAAAGGTACCTCGCAGGCAACGACCCTTACTATTGATATTGGAGGGACTCTTACCACCCCGGTCAACGGCTGGCTTACCCTGCAGAACGGAACCTTGCGCTATATGCGTACCAACCCGGCCACAGACTTTACCATATCTACCACAAGCCCCTTCACCATTCCTTCTACTGCCGGTCTTTACATTGATTACAGCAATGCAAATAACCGGAATGTACTGATTGCCAATGCCGCCAACAATGCAAACGATGTGTACCTGAGCGGAAAACTGACTGTTGTTCAGGGAAATGTATATATCGGGCCAACGAACGGGACGACGGCTAATAATAACGATATTGAATATTCAGGAAGCGGGAGTGCCTCCATTGAAGTAAGAGGCGGCAGGCTTGTAGTGAACGGGCAGATACGGCGTAATGCCTCCAGCACGGCCGGCGTACTTTCGTATGTGCAAACCGGAGGAGATGTGGTTATCAATGGCCAGGCCGCGCTGGCTACAAGGGCAAAGCTGGAAGTGCTGAATACCGGCAGTGTATTCAATATGTCGGGAGGCAGGCTGACCATTGTCAGGGGCGGAGGAACAACCTACGGCGATCTTTATTTGCGACCTGCATCCTCGTCGGTCACCGGAGGTGAAATTGTCTTTACACAGGTGCCATCCATAGGCCCGGTGGTTGATGCAGCCCAGAATTATTCGCTGGAAAGCAATTGCGAACTCAACCACCTCACCATTACCGGCAAAACAGCAGCAACTGCACGAAGTGCAACGGTTACACTGATGGTAAGTCCGCTCACTGTACGCGGAAATCTCACTTTAACCAACGGGCAGAGTTTTCTGAATTCCAACAATAAGGATATAACCATCCGGGGTGACCTGATAAATAATGGTACCTATACCTATGGGACCAATAAAACAATCTTCGACGGAGTGAATCAGTCAGTAAGTGGTACTTCGGTTACCAATTTCTATGATCTGACTGTATCACCAACATCTACCCTTACCGTAAACAGAAGCTTTACCGTAAACCGGAATCTGGTAATTGAAAGCGGAAGCCTGGTGCTGGGTACCAATAAATTAACTTTACTGGGGAACCTTACCGTTGACGGATCATATACCGATGACAATACCAACGGGGAAATTCTTTTACAGGGTACATCCCAGCAGCAGATTTCCGGAAACGGGCAGTTTGGCAGGCTGGAACTGAACAACGCCCTTGGGGCACGTCTTTTAAGCAGTATCAGCCTGCAGGGAAATCTTATCCTTACCAGCGGAATTCTTGATATAGGATCCTGGCAGTTGACCCTCGGAAGCGGAAGCGATATTGCCGGCTCCTACAGTTCAACCCGGATGATTCGTTGTGACGGCGTTCTGAGCAGTGGCGGCATCAAGAAACTTTTCCCGGTGATAGGTTCTTCACGAGTCTTTACTTACCCGTTTGGAGTATCCGGTAAATATACTCCTGCTGTATTTACTATTGATAACAATGCGGCTACCGGTTTTGTGACGGTCAAACCGGTTAATTCAAAACATCCTGCCGTACTGAAGCCTGACAGCGTACTGCAGTATTACTGGAGTATTGAAAGCTCAGGAATTGCTGACTTCCGGGGGAACGTAGTTCTTTCCTACAACATCGCTGATGTGGCAGGAACTGAAAGCGAGTATGTGGCTGCACGGTTGTTTCCCGCCACCAATTCATGGAGCAAGGCAAGTCCGGGTTCCGCTACCGACAATGTGGATGAAGCTTTGCATACGATTACTTTCTATTATCCGGCCGGAAACAATGACGTTACCGGTGATTATACAGCCGGAACTCCCGATGCTATTCCGGATGATGTACCGGTTTACCACTCCGTAAAAACGGGAAACTGGAACGACGAGACGGTATGGGAACCGGTTGGGTCTTTCCCTCCCTGTCCTGCCGGCGGTCCAAACGGATTCATTGTTGTCATTGACAGCAATGTAACTGCCAATGTGAACTATTGCTATGCCTACCGGACTTTTATTAACGGGAAGTTAAGCATCAGTCCTTCTACCTTCGGACATAATCTCGGCATTGTGGATGGAGAAGGAACCCTGCACCTCGAATCACCCAACCTGCCTGCCGGTAACTTTAATGCCTTTTTTGACTGCAATGGCAATGGTACCCTTGAGTTTGGCGGAACCTCCAGCTACACCATTGTTACCGGTTCCTTCAGTTCATTCCCCAATCTTTTCTTCACCGGCACCGGTACCCGCATTCTTCCGAGCAAAAATCTTACTGTTTGTCACAGACTGGTTATAAATGGCCCTCTGCTGGATAATTCGGTGAACAACCGTCGACTTACCATCCTGGGAACAATGGAGCTATACGGAGGAGGGGCATTCAATGCAGGCTCCGGTGCAAATGCTGTTGTTTCCTTTGCGGGTTCTGCTCCACAGTTTTTAGGAGGAACACTCGGGAATTTCTCCGGAAGCAATCGTTTTAATATACTGGAAATCAACAATCCTAATGGGTTAACCATCAATGCTTCGTCAGTCATTCATACCAATTATCTGTATCTTACAAACGGTGTCATCAAGGCAGGATCCGGGGCAACGTTTTCTGTGCTCAACACTTCCTCACTTGCAGTTACACCTGTGGGCGGAAGCAGTTCTTCATACGTCGACGGCCCTCTTACCAAACTGATTCCGGCCGGTGGCAGTTTTCAGTTTCCGCTTGGAAAAGAGGGTTTATATGCTCATCCTTTTACGGTTACTTCGGCTGAAAGCTCAACCTATTACTGGACAGCAGAGTTTTTTACCCCCAATTCCACAGCTACATCAGTAAATTCTCCTTTGGCGGAAGTGAATCCGACCGAATTCTGGACACTGCGCAGCACCGGTAATTATCAGGCCCGAATTAAAATAGGATGGGATGCTTCAAGTGACCTCAATCCCCAGATGACCCAGAATGGGCTTGTGGATATGAGGGTTGCGGAATATAATACAGGAATTTCTCAGTGGGATGAAATTGCTTCCACTGCAACAGGAACTCTTCTCAACGGTTCTGTGGAAACCTCGGCATCGGTTGCTGTTCCTGTCACGGGCAAGAATTTTACTACAGCTACTGTAACTTCCACCAAACCGATTGCAGCATTGAATCCTGCCGGGGCTGTTTGCGCCGGCACCGGAATTCCTATACGTATTACCACTTACAGTCCCATCAGCTTTTATTACGAACTCGATTATACAATTGACGGGGTTCCGCAACCAACAGTTCAGATCAGTTCCTTACCCTATACCTTGCCGGCTCCGGTAGCGGGGGTTTATGCCCTGACGGCATTCCGGTACAATAACGGTACACTGGATGGAATTGTCAATGCAACTCCGGTTACGGTTTACGATCTGCCTCCTGCTGCCAATGCCGGTGCTGATCAGTCACTCTGCGGAGCATCGGGTACAACCCTTAACGGAAATAACCCCGCTCCTTATTCCGGCTTGTGGACCATTGTCAGTGGGGCGGGAGGTAATGTAATTACTCCGACCCAGTATAACAGCGCATTTACAGGAATTGCAGGAAACACGTATATTCTCAGATGGACAATTTCAAACGGAGGGTGCCAGACCTCGGATGATGTGGTTATTGGTTTCCCTGTTGCACCGTCAAAACCTCTTCCGTTTATTTCAGCACAGAATCCTGTCTGCCAGGGCGCTGTTAATCAGGTTTACACTGTTCCGAATGAGCCCGGAGTTACCTACAACTGGACCTATTCCGGTTCTGATGTAACCATACATGGTTCAGGTAATTCGGTTTCTCTGGATTTTGGATTAAGTGCTACCAGCGGCAATCTTTCGGTTACTGCTACAAATGCATGCGGAACCAGCGAACCCCGCACGGTCAGTATCACGGTCAATACACTGCCTGTGGCCATTCTGTCGTCTGATGATCCGGACAATTCTTTCTGTTATGGCACTAACGTAACCTTTACCGCAACAGCGGGTTATGCCACTTACCAGTTCAGAGTGGATGGGAATGTTCAGCAGTCCGGAAGTTCAAATACTTTCACTACCGCTGCTCTTACGGACGGTCAGTCGGTAGATGCTCTGGTTATTACGGCTCAGGGGTGCAGCAGTGTTACGAATGCTATTGTCAATACGGTGCATCCAAATCCTGTTGTGACCCTGCTTTCGGATGACCCTGACCAGATTATCTGTTCAGGTACTACTGTAAACTTTACCGCCACAGGTGGTTACAATACATATGATTTTCGGATTAACGGAAGTACCGTTCAAAGTGGAGCATCTTCAACATTTGCTACCAGTGGATTGCTCAACGGCCAGCAAGTGGATGTACTTGTCAGCAGTGCTGATGGCTGTTCCACCCTCAGTAATCCGCTGGTATTTACCGTTCACGATGCCCCGGTTGCTTCTGCCGCTAACAATGGTCCTGTTTGTGAAGGGCAGACACTCACCCTGACCGGTGGGCCGGTGGGCATGGCTTCCTATTCGTGGTCCGGACCAAACGGATTTACCTCATCTCTGCAGAATCCGGTTGTGGCAGTCACTGCTTTGCAGGCCATGAGCGGTATTTATGTGCTCACCATTACCGATACCAACGGTTGCCAGGATACTGAACAAACCAGCGTGACAGTAAATCCTGCGCCACAAACTGATACGATTTACAGAAATCCAAATCAATAACAACCATGAAAACGAACACAAAAACGAAACCCATCATGAAAGCAAAACATCTGTTTCTTGTAATCTTTGGTTTGGCAGCTTTTGCTGTTGCCAATGCCCAGACATGGCCTGCCGGTATGCAGCCGCACGGAAATAACTCCTCGGGCAATCCTACCCCTGCCGAAGCAACCGACTCGGTTACTGTGGGCGGAGCACTGGATTACTTTGTTATGCCTGACCCTGTGCTGAATCCGGGATACAATTTTGCCACAAATCCTCTGACCAACCTGAATTCAACCTTTAACTGGACAGCTACTACGGGTGCTTCAAGTATTGTTTACAAAAAGTCGGGAGCAACGGACATTCCCAACTATGTGACCATTACATGGGGGAACACAACCGGATTGTTTCAGGTATCCGTTTATGAAATTTCATCTGCGGGTTGCCAGGATGCGACTCCAACAACAATTCCCGTGCAGATCATAGCTGCTCCCACGCTCACCTATCCCGCTGCCGGGGGCTCGGAAAGCATCTGCGGCACCGGTGCCGATGGAAGCCTTGGTATTAATCCTTCTCCGATCACCGTTAACTTTACCAGCAGTGTAAGCGGAAACCGTCAGATGCAGCTGGTTTATACGATTACCAGTGCCAACCATGGAGTAATCGCATCCAATGTGACTGCCAGTATTACCGAAACAGGAGCAGGCACCGGAACCTTTGCCCTTGCTGCCCCTCTGCAGTATTATGACACTTACACAGTTACCCTGAATACAGTTTCAGACCGGATTTCACGGAAATCGAATGTGGTTTCCAATGCCTCGGGCAATACCACCTTTACTGTGGTGATTACACCTACCCCGAATACCGGTACAATTTATCATTTGCCGAATCAATAATTGATTAATTCATAGTGTTTTATTTCAAACTGTTCTTATTATGAAAACAAATCGCTTTTTCAGAGCCATGTCTCTGGTAATTCTTGGAACCATGACTGCTGTGGCATTGCATGCCCAGAATGTTGCAACTCCATCGGCCGGCGCAGCCAATGTGGAATCGGGCACTTCCGATTATGTTACCATTGGAAGCCGTGTACCGTATTATGTTCAGACTGATCCGGTTATACAGGCAATGACCGATGCCGGAACAATGAAACAGTCTATTTTCCGCTGGTTTGTTACTACGGCTGCTGATGTTACGATACCTGGCATAGGTATTTTGAAATATGACGGCACTGCGGCTACGCAATACGATGCCTTCCGCAATGTTCAGGCAGGTACCGGTTACTATGACAATGAAATCAGTATTGTATGGTCCACAGGGCAGGGATTTGCGGCCGGAACGCAGTACAAGGTTAAGGTAGCTGAAAAGAGCGTTACACTGAGTTCCACCATTCAGGGGTGTGAAGATGCTACCCCTGAGGAACTGAATGTATTTGTTCTTGCCCGTCCAACGGTGGCCTTTGACGGAACCGAAGGTGGTGGTTGCGGAATCAACCCCGGTACTGATTTTTACGTTCCTTTAACGGTTACCGGTCTTGGCAACTGGGAGGTGACCTACACGGTAAGCTATAACGGCGGAGCCGCTGGTGCTCCCCAGACCTATACGCTCAACCTGGCGGCTCCTGCAGTAACTGATGCCACTGTAATTGCAGAATCAACTACGCCCCGTACAGCGGCAGGTACACCCACTTCAGGTACTGACGGGTTGCGGGTTTCTCTCCCCGCCGGTCAGTATGGTTATTATGATGTAACTATAACCAATATTACCGACCGCATTTCGCGTAAGTCGCAGGATGCCCTTGCTGCTCAGGGTGCCGCCGGTTCCTACAGAATTTATGTTGTACCTACCCCGACCACCAGCCCGATTCAGCATCTGAAGAATTTGTAATCTCAATAAATCTTTCGGTTGCATGAATTGCCAGAAATGAAAGCGATACGGCAATATATTGTCCTTGCACTCCTGCTGGGCATGTTTTCAGCGCACAGCCCCGGGCAGACTCTGCCCCGGGTTTGCGTGGGAAGCAAAGTCCGGTATGGAGTGCAGGGACTTGCCAATTCGCATTTCGACTGGACAGTTCAGGGCGCAACCATTCTGAACAATTATGGCGATTCCATTGACGTTCAATGGAATGTACCTCCCGGCATCTATTCTCTGTCGGTACTCGAGACTTCGGAGTTCAATTGCGTGGGCCAACCGGTAACCGCCCAGGTGCAGGTAAATTATAACACGATAAGTATAGGAACAAATCTTGAGGTATGTTACGGCGACAGCTTGTTGCTGGTGGCGCCGGGTGGTTTTGTTTCCTATCAATGGAGTAACGGGGCAACAACACGGCAGACCTTTTCAAGGGGCGGCCCTGTTTGGGTAATCGCTACCGATGCGTCCGGTTGTCAAAGCCGCGATTCGGTATTTGTTAAAGTTAATCCTCTTCCGGTGATTGATCTCGGGCCTGATACCACACTCTGCGGCATTGAAACTTTTGACCTGGATGCAGGTCCTGGCTGGACCAGTTATCACTGGATCATACGAAGCGGACGCAAAGAAACGGAAGAAAGCGGCCAGACAATCACCGTAGGATCGGGTGCCAAGATTGTTCGTCTTGAAGTTACCGATGCAAAGGGTTGCGTTGGCAGGGATACTGTCGCAGTATTGCCCTGCAGTATCAATCGCATTCTTGGTGTGATCCCCAATGCCTTTACACCTAATAATGACGGACGGAATGATACATGGCATATCGAAAAACTGGCCAATTATCCCGACGCATCGGTTGAAATATACGATCGCTGGGGACGTATTGTATTCCGGCGTGATAAAGGCTATTCCAGTGCTGAATGGGATGGAACGTCCAACGGGAAACCACTTCCTATGGATGCATATTTCTATGTCATTGATTTGCACATCGGAATTGAACCTATTACCGGATCGGTAACCATTATCCGGTAAAAATATTTGGTAGAAGTGAAAGAGATAATGAATGAAATTGAATAAAGAAAAGAAAATATACTGGTTGATTCTTGGCCTTGCCCTGCTCATGCCATCTTATTTGCATTCGCAGCAGATTCCGTTATACAGTCAGTACACTTTTAACGGTTTTCTGATCAATCCAGCTATTGCGGGCAGCGAGGGGTATACGGCGCTCAATCTGACAGCCCGCGAGCAATGGCTGGGCATACCCAATTCTCCCAAAACCCATGCCGTTTCGATTCAGACAAGAATGCTGAGAGACAGTTATATTGGCCGATCATTGAAAATCAAAAAGAGAATGCAGATAGCTTCCCGAAGCGGACGGGTAGGCCTGGGAGGCTATGTGTATAACGATATGAGCGGCCTCATTATACGAACAGGTTTTCAGCTGACTTACGGATACCACATTAGGATGAAAGAATCCCAGCTTTCACTGGGGGTGTCAGTCAATGCGTACGAGTTCCGGATTAACAGGCAGGCTATTGTTACCGGCGAGGAGGATGATCCCCTGATACTCGAAACCAAATTCAATACATTTGTTCCTGATGCCAATTTTGGCGTGTATTATGTGAACAAATATTTTTATGCCGGGGCTTCCGTTTCCGACATGATGCAGGCAGCGCTGAAACTTTCCGGTCCCGCAACAACCCAATATAAGCTGATGAGGCATTACTTCCTCATGGCTGGTTATAAAGCACCTGTCGCCGACAATTTTACCCTCGAACCATCGTTTCTTCTCAAAGCCTCTCAGAACGGAGCTGTTCAGCTCGACATTGGTTCCAAAGTTTATTACAAGGAGGATTACTGGGCCGGTATGGCATACCGTACCGGCAATGCCCTGATTTTTATGCTGGGCATGAAAGTTGACAAGTACTATTTTGGTTATGCATTTGATTATTCATTGAGCCATATCATGAGCCGTACCTTTGGTACACATGAATTTATGGTAGCAGCCAAATTCGGCGACAATGCGCGCCGGTACCGCTGGCTGAACCGCTTCTGACAAATACTGCCTGGGAAAATTTCTGCTTTTTTCAAACAATAATTTCAAGAAAAAACCGAAAACATTTGGTTTTTTCAGGACAAGTATTTATTTTCGATGTTAGATAAATTGTTTTTAACTAAAAACCTGTATTTTTTTAACCCCCTGCTATATACAGGTGTTGATTGGAAAAAGGTGTAGCATGGGACGACTGCTGAAATATGGCGACCATGAACTGTTGAAAGGAATTGTAAATGAAGAAGATGAAGCTTTTGAACATCTCTATAAAGAAATTTTTCCTTCAGTACGCTGGTTGATAGTGAGAAACGGAGGGTCGGAGGAAGATGCCCGCGATTTGTTTCAGGAGTCGGTTATTATTCTGCATGGTAAGCTGAAAGAAGAAGGCCTGATATTGCACTGTACGGTAAAGACTTATTTATATTCGGTTAGCAGGCACCTGTGGTTAAAAGAATTGACCCGAAGGAGAAAATTAAATTTTACAGAAATTGGTGATGAGCAATATCTGATCCTTGAGGAGAATGAAAGCTCCGATTTTGAACAGGAACTTCTCGATTTTTACCTGAAGCAGTTTAATCAGTTGAGCAAGGAATGCAAAAAAATACTAAATTTACATTTCAGAAATGTATCCATAGCAGAAATTACAAAAAAACTTGGTTATCCGAGTGATAGCTATACAATGAACAGGAAATACCGTTGTAAACAGCGATTATTGCAGAAAATATCACGACATCCTTATTTTAAAAACCATGACGGACGATAGTTATTTGTTCGAGCAGTATCTTGATGGCATGATGGCTGAGGAAACCCTGAGAAAGTTTCTTGACAGGCTTGCCACAGATAAGGATTTTGCCGCCCGCTTCGAGTTGTACAAACGGCTGGATGATTTTGTACGGCGGCAGCAACTGCGCGTTTTCTCGGTGCGGAAGGTTTCGGAGGAAAGTGACGGACTGGAAGTGAATGAATTGCAACATCTTGAAAAGGAGATTGGTAAATACTACAGCCACAAAAAAAATACCGGAGAACTCAGAACACTTCGGGAAAAACTTGACCAGGCGTATGAACATATCCGGAAAGATGATACCAACCGCTCCAAAAAATCTTCCTGGGTTGGTATTGCTGCTTCCATTGCACTGCTTGTCTCCCTTTCCTTGTTGTATTTCTTCCAGAATCATAAAAGTCTTACAACTGAAGAGATTTACAACCGGTATTACTCTGCCTATCCTGCATTTGCAGTAGTTCGTGGTGCCGAATTATCCCTGGTGAATGAGCATCCCTGGCAGGCTGCTCTTAAGCAGTACGAAGCAGGAAATTTCCGCAAGGCTTATACTGCTTTCCAGATGGCCGAATTCTCCATGAAAAATAAAAATCTTGCCAAATTGTACGAGGGAATCTGCCTGATGGAACTCCATGAATATGGAGATGCTGCACTACAGTTCCGGCAGATTCTGTCTTCGGGAAATAAGTTACTTTATAACCAGGCATGCTGGTATCTTGCTCTCTGCCGCCTCAAGCAGCAGCGGATCAGTGAAGCTGTTACCCTGTTGAAACAGATTGATCCTGACGGAAACACATTTTACCTCAGGGCAAAACAGCTTCTGGATACCCTGGATGATTAAATTCTAAGAAACTGATTTTACATCTTTACCGGTTGATCCTGTTATAACTGACAAACCCGGTTTGTTTTTTATCCCTTTTCACAATCCGTATTAATAACTACGGCCATGTTGGTCGATCATAGGGACAAACCGGACGGGCAATACCTCATCCTGAATAATTTTACCGTCTTTTTTCTTTAGCAGTATAAGTTCCTGCGTCCATGAATTCTTTTCAACCGGTATGATCATACGTCCTCCTTCTCTGAGTTGCTGAATAAGGGCCGGAGGAATATGGCTGGGTGCGCAGGTGACAATGATTTTGTCGAACGGCGCATGCTCGGGCCATCCAAGGTACCCGTCGCCGGTTTTTATGAACACATTTCGGTATCCCAGTGTTTTCAAAACCGAGTCGGCTTTTTCGGCCAGGGGCTGGTGAATCTCAATGCTGAAGACCGAATCGCATAGCTCTGCCAGAACAGCTGCCTGGTAACCTGAACCGGTGCCGATTTCGAGTACCTTGTCGGTGTGCCTGACCCGTAATTGTTCGGTCATAAATGCCACCACATAAGGCTGAGAAATGGTCTGGCCATATCCCACCGACAGGGGATAATCTCCATATGCATAAGGACGTTCCTGTTCAGGAACAAAAACATGCCGGGGAACTTTTTTCATCACCCTGAGCACGTCCGGATCGGTCACACCCCGCCCTGCTATTTGCTGTTCAACCATTCTTTCCCGGTGCTCCTTCCATGGATCCTGCTGGGGCTGCATGCAAAAACTGATTAGATTGATACTGACAAGTGCAAGTAAAAATCTTTGTGTTTTCATTATATTGAAAAAACAGTACCCTGCTCCGGTATAAGGATGTTCCTGAATCCTTTTCTTTCCAGCTGGTTTTTGAAAAACTCCTGGGCGTGCAATTCTCCGTGCACAAGAAATATTTCCTTGAGCAATTCCGGCTTCTGGCATGAGAGGTAAGAAAGCATTTCCTGGTAGTCGCCGTGTCCGCTGAACGATTCTATGCGAAATATCTCTGCACGCACCGGGTACCGGTTCCCGTGAATGGAGACTTCTTCGTCTCCCCTGAGAATGCGGGCACCTAAAGTCTGTGGTGCGCAATAGCCGACCACAAGAACAGAGTTTCGCGGATCAGAAATGGTATTGGCCAGATGATGTTTTACCCGTCCGGCTTCCATCATCCCTGAGGATGAAATTATGATGCAGGGCTCGGTACGGGTATTAAGAGCTTTGGATTCTTCCACCGACTGAATATAATGCAATGAACCGAATCCGAACGGGTCAGGGTCGGCGGCCAGAACCTTCCTGACCTCTTCATTAAAGCATTCCGGATGTAAGCGAAATACATCCGTTATGTTCATGGCAAGAGGGCTGTCAACAAAAACGTCAATCCGGGGAAGTCGACCTTCGTTCCATAGATTGTTCAGTGAAAGTACTATTTCCTGTGTTCTTCCGACAGCAAAAGAAGGGATGATCAGTTTCCCCCTTTTTTCGGTGCAGGTATGTTTCACAACACGGAGAAGTTCTTCGTCTGAATCTTCCAATGGAGTATGGAGCCGGTCACCATAGGTTGATTCTGTAATCAAGATATCGCTTTGCGGAAAGGGATCCGGTGGCCTTACTATCCGGTTAACCGGGCGTCCTATGTCGCCGGTAAAGGAAATGATCTTTTTTGCGCCGTTTTCGGTTACTTCCAGCGTAGCTACCCCGCTGCCAAGCATGTGCCCGGAATTGGTGAACCATACCCTGGTGGAATCATCAATGCGGAGTTTCCTGTTGTAGGGTATCCCGATAAAAAGCTTCATACAGGCAATGGCATCTTCCCTTGTGTATAAAGGTTCGACAGGCGGCAATCCCTGCCGGGCTCTTTTTTTGTTGAAAGTTACAATATCCTGCTCGTGAATATGGCCCGAATCGGCCAGCATCAATGCACAGAGATCCCTTGTAGCACTGGTGGCTATTACCGATCCTTCAAAACCGTTCTTGTAAAACCATGGAATAAGTCCCGAATGATCAATATGGGCATGGGTGAGTATAATATGGTCAACCTCCGCAGGATTGATTCCCGGATTCCGGTTCCGGGCATCTGTTTCAAGGCCTTTGCCCTGGAACAATCCGCAATCGAGAAGAATTTTTTTTCCGTTCCCAGTTGTAATTAGATGTTTGCTTCCTGTTACTTCGCGTGCCGCCCCCAAAAATTGTATTGTCATTTCCGTTGTGTTTGATAACCAGTTGGTATAATTATTTTAAAGAAAAATCAAGTCAGATTTACGTCTTAAGGTTCCCTGGAGCCTGATTTTAGCAGGCTAAATTTATCAATTTTTTGCGAAGGAAGGTTACGCGGTAAGCGGGAATAAAAAAAGGGCAGTTGTTAAACTGCCCTGCTCATGATTTCCGGCGGTGTGGACGGGACTCGAACCCGCGACCCTCGGCGTGACAGGCCGATATTCTAACCAGCTGAACTACCACACCAGAAATTGGTGACGCAAAATTATACCAATATTTTATTCCTGCAACACCCGGATGCAAATTTTTGGTCAAATTCGTTTACTCGGGAACCCTGAAAAAGCTGAAATGAACCTTGCCATACCTGCGTTCGTCGAAGAATCCGGGGTGGCCGGCAAATGAAATGTTTCCGGAATGCTCTACTACCAGGATGCCTTCTTTGTTTAAAAGCCCATGCTGCAGGATGATATCCGGAAGATTGCCGATACCTTCCATATCGTAAGGTGGATCGCAGAAGATCACATCGTATTTTGTTTGGTGATGTTCCAGGAAGCTGAAAACGTCTCTCTCCATCAGCCGGAATCCTTCGAAAGAGAGTTCCCTGATCATGCGGCGTATAAAGGCGGCGTGCACGGGATGGTTTTCCACTGATGTCAGATTATGGCATCCACGGGAGGCAAATTCATACCCTATTACCCCCGTACCGGCAAAAAGATCCAGTACCGAAATTTCTTCAAAATCGAAATAATTGGCCAGGATATTAAATAGGGCTACCCTCGCAAAATCAGTAGTAGGACGTGCTCTGAAATTGCGTGGCGGCTGAATATGTTTTCCTTTATATTTTCCGCTGATTATTCGCACAGTTGCAGATTCATTAACTGAACCGGAATTTCCAGGGAGTGGAACTGGGTTTTTATCGCAGGGTCCATCTGGAGGGCTGGCATGCCGGCATTAAGGGACGGAAAATATTCCCTCAAAAGCGCTTCGGTATCAGCAGCCTTTGCAAGACCCGGATAACCGCACATGATAAGATTTCCTGAAACAAGATCAAGTGAAAAATCGCGCGAAATCTTTGCCAGAAAAAACAAAATATCAGACGGCTCCTGCCAGTTGAAACGGCTAAAATTGCTGATGCCTTTTCCGGAATGAACATAATAGTCAGCAAAGCCATAATGCAGAAGTACGCACAGTCCCTGTGGTTTTGCCGCATCAAAGTGCAGGCTTACAGGAGCCCATGACGGAAAATACCGGAACGATGGAAAAACGTTTCTCAGCAATTGACTTACAGCTCCCGGTACAGGAAAGACAAAAGTGGTTTCAGGTTCCCTGATGGAATAATAATGGACCTCGTCAAATTCTCTGAATAACTCATGATAGATAAGAAAATTTCTGGCTTCCTCCGGCCGGAAGTAGGCTGAAGGAACAGCCAGCCATTTATTGGTAATCCATAGAACGCGGACGGATTTCCAGTTACCCTTCAACCACATATTCCCTGCCAGAATCTTTTCCAGTTCATCCATCCAGCTTTCTTCATTAAGGTCAGGATGAACAGGATACATGGCAAAAGCCTTGCACTCACCAGTTGATGAGATACCGGCAAAAAAAACCAGTCCATCCGGAGCAATCTGAATGGACAGGTCGGTATCAGAATATTGTTCGGTTTTTAATGATGGAGCAACGAAAATTTTTTCGTTCATGAATGGTTATTCCCAGTTTCCTGCATTGTTGTTTGCTTCCTCAACGCTCCCGACACGTAGTCCCGGAAATCCTGTCATTTTCTTTCGTTCATCGTTCAGGTTGATGATCAGCTGAGGATCCAGTCCATTCAGAAGTATGTCGTTTTCGACCGAAGCTTCGAATACATTGACTTTCACTTTTCCGGTTTCAACCGTGTTGGTTTTCAGTTTGAACTCTATGCCATTGGTATAGGGAACATAGCGTATGGAATCAATGGGGTAATTTTTCCCGAAAAGTGAATCCAGAATGGGAACCAGCACAGTGTCTCTGCGGATAATCCCTTTCTTCAAAGCTTCCTTTTCTGTCCATCCTGCCTGAAGCAGACTATCGGAAAGCATTCCGTATTTCTTCACAACCCGGAAGTTTCCGTTTTTGATGAACGAAATAAGGGAATCAAAACTGGCTGTATAATGTCCGTTTTCTACTTTAAAGGCAACTTCAGCGGTACGGATAGCTTTCAGTCGCTCAATGGTTTTTTCGTACCGTTTGTCTTTTTCACGGTTAAAGCGGATAGGCTTCATGATGCCGTCATATAACAGATAAGCCAGAACAACGATCGATATCGTCAATACAATCTGAATAGCAGTCCTCATGGTATTGTGTTTTTTGAATGCAGCAAAATTAATAAAAAAATGATACGACAACGACTAACTTTGATGCGAAGTCCATGGAAAAAATTTAATCTGAATCGGATGATTGCAATCAATTCTAAGATACTGACAGAAAGTGTATTATTGAAATTTCCTTATGAACCGACTCCCGATCAGAGGCACTTTATGGAGCAATTCAGTGATTTTCTTTTTTCGGGGGCGAAGAACGAAATTATGCTCGTAAAGGGGTATGCCGGAACCGGAAAAACAACTCTTGTAGCCACCCTGGTGCAGGTTCTCCGTGCTCTGAACAGAGGGTTTGTCCTGCTGGCTCCAACGGGACGTGCAGCAAAAGTATTGTCACAGTATTCTGGTTTTCCGGCCAGTACGATTCACAGAAAAATATACCGGAAGCTGCTTTCTCCTTCCGGTCTGGCAGAATTTGTGCGCGACAGGAATCTGCATACTGATACTGTATTTATTGTGGATGAAGCCTCCATGATAGGAGAAACAAGCCGTGATGTGTCTCTGTTTGGATCGGGAAATTTGCTTTCCGATCTAATTTCGTACGTCTATGGCGGTCAGAATTGCCGGTTGGTGCTCATGGGCGATACGGCGCAGTTGCCTCCGGTGGGCCTCCGGGTAAGTCCTGCATTACAGCCTGAAGTGCTTCAGCGATTCGGGCTTTCGGTGCGAAATGTTATGCTCACCGAAGTTCTGAGGCAGGCATCCGGTTCGGGCATTCTTTCTTTCGCTACCTCCCTGCGGAATATGCTGGAAAGGGAGGAATACGGCAAGCCCGTTGTTGAACGGGACTGGTTTTCTGATATTGCGCTAATTGCACCCGCTGAAGTGCCTGAGCATATTGAACAGGAATACCGGAAGCAGGGAATGGAAAATGTGATCGTAATCTGTCGCTCCAATCGTCAGAGTAACCGGTATAACGCAGGAATCAGGCGTCAGATTCTTTTCCGTGAAGAGGAACTTTCGTCAGGTGATGTTATGATGGTGGTCAAAAACGATTATTTCTGGCTTGCAGAGGGAGAAGCAATGGGATTTATTGCCAACGGGGATATTCTGCGGTTAAAACGTATACGGCGTTATGACGAACTTTATGGTTTCCATTTTGCTGATGCCTCGGTGGTATTTCCTGACTATAATGATCTGGAGGCTGATGTGAAACTGCTGCTCGATACGATAACGGCAGAGGCTCCATCCTTGCCGGCTGAAAAACAGAAAGAGCTCATGCAGGCCATATTGCAGGAGTATGATATGGCTTCGGGGAAAAAAGTACAGGATTATTTGCACACGAATCCCTGGTTTAATGCCATCCAGGTTAAGTTTGCCTACGCGGTAACATGCCATAAGGCGCAGGGGGGGCAATGGCATACGGTATTTATTGATCCCGGCCGCCAGGAAGAGTATGACCGGGAATACATCCGCTGGCTATATACGGCGGTTACCAGAGGTACCGACAAGGTTTATCTGGTATCTTACTGAAAGACAGGTCGTTAATGTATTTTCAGAAACCTGCGCTGTTCCAGCGGATACCTGCCGAAAACCAGCGTCGTGGCATTCCTGCGCCCAGTATATCAGCATATCGGACATCAGTGAGGTTATGCGTAATAAACCGGAAGGAAACCCTGTTGCTGAAAAGGTTCCATTCCAGACTGCTGTTGAAAACAACATAACTTTCAGGAAGGGAAGCATTTATGCTCCTGGCATATTCGGGATTATTTCTGACTTTGTAAATACTGCTGACTGAAAGAGTGAATGGTCCGCGCACCACGGCAAAATTCCCTGATATCAATTGCTTGGCATGGGCGGCAATGTATTTTGTAATGATGTTTTCCTTGTTGGTTGATTTCAGAAGCATCAGGCCGGCTGTTGCCTGAAGGGTCCATGAGCCTGCGGGTATTTCCCCTGTTAAATAGCCTTCCAGTCCCTGCGTAGTAAGATGCCGCACATTACCGGCATAAAAATAATTGGTGTCAGCTACCAGATGCGAATTTTCCGGAATATCACGGCTGTTGGTCAGAATGTAGTCAATCAGGTTCCGGCTGTTTCTGCTGAAGAGGGTAATACCGGCAGTAACAAGATCGGAAAGTTTCCTGTCGGCTCCGGCATCGAAAGTCCATGACTTTTCTGGCAGAAGGCCGGGATTGCCGAGATTTCTTCCCGGGGCAAGCCAGGGTAGTGCCGTGCTTACGAACCGTTCGGTAAAATCAGGGTTTCGGATTGATTTTCCTGCTGAGGCGTGCAGGTACCATTGTCCGGGTTTCCACGAAACAGACATCTGGGGTATTACCTGTAAACCGGCCGTTTCATGGAGTTCTCCCCGCAAACCTGATACAAGAACTATTCTTTCAAATGGTTTGTATGCTATGTTTCCGAAGAAACCTGCCTGTGTTTCGGAATGATTCCCTCTGTCGGTACTGCGGATTGTCCGCAGATGACCCTGAAATCCGTATGTCAGGGTGATTTCTTTCCACCGGCGCGTCTGGAAAACCTGCATGGTTCCCGCATGGGTTGTATGGAGGTTGTGAGGGGAGAGGCTGTTGAAAAGAAAATCGTCATGGTTTTCCCTGAGGGAGAATGTAAGCCGGGTTTGTGACCGCACTCCGGTGCGGAGCAACTGGGTTTGCACCCAGTATCCTTTCTGTGCTTCACGGGCTGTATCAGAAGAGCTTATTGTGTAGAAGTTTCGGGCGTCAAATTCTTTTGAAAAACCTGCAATCCGAAATGAAATTTTGGTGTTGTCCCTGATCTGCCTGGATGCGGATACTGTGGCCTGGCGAACGCTGTAATCGGAATTCCGGCCTGTGCCGATGGGCATCGAAGGGCATTGGTTCAGGGTAAATCCGCCCCTTATAAAAAAGCGCTCCGTTGCCGTTTGAATTCCGACAGAAGACACCAGGTTTCTGCGGTTGCCATATGCCAACTCCCCTGAACTGTTCAATCCCTTCTCATGGTTCCCTGCTGAAAATGCTCTGGTAATAATATTAACCACTCCCCCCACAGCATCACTTCCATAGACAATCGATGCCGGTCCTCTTACTACTTCAATCCGTTCAATTTCTTCACGGTTTACCGGTAGATCGTTATTAAAATGACCTGTGAGAGGATCATTTATTCGCATCCCATCCACCAGAACAAGCACCTGGTTAAATGTGGAGCCCCGGATGGAAAGATCGGTCTGCACACCTCCCATTCCCCTCATATTGGCTTCCATGCCGGGTATGTATCGGAAAAGTTCATCCACTGAGCTGACAGGTATTGCCAGTAGTGTTTTTCCCCTGATGACGCTGATGCTTCTTCCGGTTTCACGTAATGCCAACGGAGTATGCAGAGAAACGATCACAACCGAATCGACGGTAAAATGAGGTGTTTCCTGAGCTAATACAATGAGCGGTATGTTTTTAAGAACCCAGAAAAGAAATAATCTGTGGAAAAATTTCTTCATACGATCTCAAATGGTAAAAATTACGATCAGTTTGTTGGCAGTTTCACACCGGATGTTTGGGAAGAAAATCAGGAAAAAACAGTTTTATTCCCCGATGATTTTGACCAGAACCCTTTTTTTTCTTTTTCCGTCAAATTCCCCGTAAAAGATTTGTTCCCACGGGCCGAAGTCCAGTTTTCCGTTGGTGACGGCTACAACAACTTCACGCCCCATGATGGTACGTTTCAGGTGTGCGTCGGCGTTATCTTCAAAACCATTATGTCGGTACTGGGAATATGGTTTTTCGGGTGCCAGTTTTTCCAGCCAGGTTTCAAAATCCTGATGCAGGCCGGATTCGTCATCATTGATGAAAACGCTGGCTGTAATATGCATAGCGTTGACCAGACAAAGGCCTTCGCGGATACCGCTCTCGGCAAGGCATTGCTCCACCTGAGGGGTAATGTTGATAAAATCGCGCCTGTGCGGGGTCTCAAACCACAATTCCTTACGGAAACTTTTCATTGCATAACAATTTTTAAATCCCGGAAAACGATTTATTCAATGTGCAGGTCTTTCGTGATGTCTTTTATCCTTGCTTTCAGTTGTTCGGTAACTTTCTGAAAATCTTCCTTTCTTTCCAGCTTTCCTTTTACGCTGAAATAGAACTTAATTTTGGGTTCTGTGCCGGAGGGCCTGATGGAAATTTTGGAACCATCGGCAAGCAGATACTGAATTACATCCGATTTTGGCAGTGCAATTGGCTCGGTTTTTCCTGAGGGCAGGTGGGTTGTTACCTGCGTGAGGTAATCGTGAATGGTGGTAACATTGATTCCTGCTACCCGGGCGGGAGGATTGTTTCTGAAAGTATGCATCATTTCGCGTATAATGGCAGCGCCTTCTACTCCTTTTTTGTAAACCGAATGCAGTGATTCAAGGTAATAACCAAATTCAAGGTAAATATCGAGAAGCAGTTCAAAGAAGGAAAGTTTCCTGTCCTTGGCCCATGCTGCTGCTTCAGCAAGGATAGCACAGGACATCACAGCATCTTTGTCCCTTACCTTATCGCCTACAAGGTATCCGTAACTTTCTTCAGCCCCGCAGAGGAAGGTGGCTTTTCCTTCGTTCTGCTTTATGATATCGGCAATGTACTTGAATCCTGTTAGTACATCAAATACTTTAATGCCATGTTTGCGGGCAATATCAGCCAGTAGTTCACTGGTAACGATTGTTTTTACAATATATTCATTGCCGGTAAGTTTTCCCTTCTGAGCCCATTGGGTTATCAGGTAATGCATCAGAAGGGCCCCTGTCTGGTTTCCGTTCAGCAGAATCCATTCACCATTGGTATCTTTTACTGCAATTCCAACGCGGTCAGCATCGGGGTCGGTACCCATCAGGATATCGGCATCGGTTTCCCTGGCTTTGGCGAGTCCCATGGCAAGAGCAGCCGGTTCTTCAGGATTGGGGGAGTGCACTGTGGGAAAATTTCCATCGGTTACATCCTGTTCCGGTACATGGATCACATTCCTGAATCCAATTTTGCGGAGAGCCATGGGAACCAGTTCGACCCCGGTCCCGTGAATCGGTGTGTATACGATTTTCAGGTCGCTCTGCCGTTTGATGATTTCGGGGGCAAGCGAATAGGACCTGATCATGTCAGTGTAGATTTCATCAAAGTCCTTTCCAACGGGAACTATCATAGAGTTATCGCCCTGGAAACGGATGTCTTCTATTTTTTTGATGGCTTTTACTTCATTGATAATATTCCTGTCATGAGGACTAATAACCTGTCCTCCGTCGTCCCAGTATACTTTATATCCGTTATATTCTTTCGGGTTATGAGAGGCCGTGATGACCACTCCGCTCTGGCATTTGAAATAGCGGATAGCAAAAGAGAGTTCCGGAGTTGGACGGAGGCTTTCAAACAGGTAAGCCTTAATACCATTGGCTGTGAAGATTCGTGCTGTGGTTTCGGCAAACAGTCTGCTGTTGTTCCGGCAGTCATGGGCAATGGCAACTTTAATATCTTTATGGCCTGCAAATTCCTTCAGCAGGTAATTGGCCAGTCCCTGGGTAGCCATTCCTACGGTATAGATGTTCATCCGGTTTGTTCCTGCGCCCATAATACCGCGAAGGCCTCCGGTTCCGAATTCCAGATCGGCGTAGAAACTGTCAATAAGAATTTTTTCGTCACCTTTCAGCAATGCCTCAACTTCCTGACGCGTCTGGGGATCAATGCTGGAAGCAAGCCATTGTTCAGCTTTTTTTCTTGAAACTTCAAGTAGTTCGTTCTGGTTCATCTTATGCCGTTTAATATGTTTCTGCAAATCTAACACTTTTTGAATTTTTTGCCTTTTCCAGGCAAAGCGCGCAGACCAGGGCTCGATAGCAGTAACGAAAAGATTTGTTGAAAACCTTCACCTCTGAAGTCCGGCATCATATTCTTCCAGTGATGGCGGATCAGTGAAATTCATTCATGCATGCCCTAAGGCTTTCGGTCCAGTGGGGTATGATAATTCCAAGGTGTTGTCTGATTTTGTTTTTGTTGAGAACACTGTATGCAGGGCGTCTGGCAGGCAGGGGATATTCGTGCGTCTCAATGGGTAAGATCCTGCACGGCAGCTTGGCCAGGTGAATGATTTCATGGGCAAAATCGTACCAACTGCAAACTCCCTCATTGGAAAAATGAAATACTTCCTTTTCAGGCAAGGTGTGCATGGTAACATACCGGTGCACAAGGGCTCTGATTGCCTGAGCCAGATCGCCGGCATAGGTTGGTGTGCCGACCTGGTCAAATACCACCCGAATCTCATCCCGCTCTTTACCCAGCCGGAGAATGGTTTTCAGGAAATTCTGACCAGAGGACGAATACAGCCATGATGTTCTGATGACCATTCCGGCTTCAATGGCATACCGTTCTCCTTCCAGTTTTGATTTTCCGTAAACCGAAAGAGGGTTGGGCATATCCTCTTCCGAATAGGGGGTGTTTTTGGATCCGTCAAAAACAAAATCGGTGGAAATATGGATAAGTCCTGCGCCGGCTCTGACGGCTTCCTGTGACAGGATCTTAACGGCCTCAGCATTCACCCTGAAGGCAATATCCGGTTCCGATTCCGCTTTATCAACCTGTGTATAGGCGGCACAGTTAATGATAATATCCGGCCGGTTCTTCTCAATATATTGCCTGACAGCTGTTGGTGAGGTAATGTCCAGTTCCGGCAGATCAGTGAACAGGAATTTTGCGGAGAGATCGTCCTGAGGTAATCTCCTCAGTTCGCTGCCCAGTTGTCCATTGCCTCCCGTTACCAGAACTTTTTTCATTGTGCGGAAAAAGTAAAGTTGTTTTCAGCTTCCCGGAAAAGGGGCAGATTCTTGTCTTTATCTGACAGAATGACCTGTTCAACAGGAATTTGCCAGTTGATTTCCAGTTCAGGATCGTTGGAAAATATGCCTCTTTCCGATGAAGGATTATAAAGGGCATCACATTTATACAATACGATGGCGGAGGGGCTGAGTACGGAGAACCCGTGTGCAAAACCTTTAGGTATGTAAAGCTGCCTGAAATTGGATGCAGACAGTTTGATTCCGTACCATTGTTGATAAGTTGGAGATCCTTTTCTTATGTCGACGGCCACATCAAAAATTTCTCCTTCAATGACGCGAACCAGTTTGGATTGTGCAAAAGGTTGGAGCTGGTAATGCAATCCCCTGACCACACCAAAAACGGACCGGGACTGATTGTCCTGGACCCATTTTTCCTGAATTCCGGCCTTAAAAAATGCTTCCTGGTTGTAACTTTCAAAGAAATAGCCCCTCGCATCTTCAAATACTTTCGGCTCAATTACCAGAAGTCCGGGTATCCCGGTTTTTAAAACATTCATACTACAGCAGGTTCTTATGACGGATTTGTTTTCGCTTTGTTGATCACGACAATTTTTTCTTCGGCCAGCCTCAGCAGGTATTGGCCGTATTGGCTTGTTTTCAGTTCCTGAGCAAGTTTTAGCAGTTGTTCCCGGGTGATAAATCCCCTTTCGTAAGCAATTTCTTCAATGCATGATACTTTCAATCCCTGACGTTGTTCGATTGTATAAATGAAATTGGATGCCTGCAGGAGGCTTTCATGCGTGCCGGTATCGAGCCAGGCCATTCCTCGACCCAGAAGCTTCACTGTGAGTCGGTTTTCCTGAAGGTACAATCGGTTCAGGTCGGTAATTTCAAGCTCTCCTCGGGCGGATGGTTTCAGGCTGCGCGCCTTTTCAATCACATCGTTGCTGTAAAAGTACAGACCTGTTACAGCATAGTTCGATTTGGGATGAGCAGGTTTTTCTTCGATACTCAGCACTTTCCCTGAGGAATCGAATTCAACCACTCCGTATCGCTGCGGATCCTGAACAAAATAGCCGAATACTACGGCACCGTCTTTCAATGCGGCCGTTTCAAGCAAAATATGTCCAAAACCATGACCATAAAATATGTTGTCTCCGAGGACCAGGCATACTGAATCGTTTCCTATAAATCGGGCACCGATAATAAAAGCCTGGGCCAGCCCTTCGGGTGCAGGCTGAACGGCATAACTGATATCCAGTCCGAGATGCCTGCCGCTGCCCAGAAGGTCTTCGTACAGATGGATGTCTCGGGGCGTGCTGATAATGAGTATTTCCCTGATTCCGGCCAGCATCAAAACAGAAAGGGGATAATAGATCATGGGTTTGTCATAAACAGGAAGGATCTGTTTTGAAATGCTGTGGGTTATGGGATACAGCCTGGTCCCGGAACCTCCTGCAAGTATGATTCCTTTCATAAAGTGAAAAATTAACTGAGAATTTTCCTGAAATAGGCAACCGTTTTATCGAGTCCTTCATCAAGGCTGACTCTGGGCTCCCAGTTCAGAACCTTTCTGGCCAGTGAAATATCGGGTTGTCGCTGTACCGGATCATCTTCTGGAAGGGGGCGGTAAGTTATTCCGGAGCGGGAGCCTGTGATACGGATTACTTTCTCGGCGAGTTCACGGATGGTAAATTCTGATGGGTTGCCGATATTAACCGGTCCGGTGAACGTGTCAGGAGTATCCATCATTCTGATCATAGCCTCCAGGAGGTCGTCGACATACTGGAAACTTCTGGTTTGTGATCCGTCACCGTAGATAGTGAGCTCTTTCCCCTGCAAGGCCTGTACGATAAAGTTGGAGACAACCCGGCCGTCGTTCGGATGCATCCTGGGGCCGTAAGTATTGAATATCCGTATAATTTTAATACGAACATTATTCTGAATATGGTAATTCATGAACAGCGTTTCGGCACAACGTTTTCCCTCATCATAACAGGCCCGTCGTCCGATCGGGTTAACATGGCCCCAGTAAGTTTCCTTCTGGGGATGTTCCTGGGGATCGCCATAAACTTCGCTGGTCGAAGCCTGCAATATTTTGGCCTTTATGCGTTTGGCAAGCCCCAGCATGTTAATGGCGCCCATTACGGACGTCTTGACGGTCTTGATCGGATTAAACTGGTAATGGATGGGAGAAGCAGGGCAGGCCAGATTGTATATTTCATCAACTTCAGCATAATAGGGGGTTATAATATCATGACGCACCAGCTCGAAGTTGGGATTTGCCAGCAGGTGAATAATATTCCGGCGATTTCCGGTAAAGAAATTGTCCAGGCAGATTACTTCGTTCCCTTCCTGCAGCAATCGTTCGCAGAGATGAGACCCGATGAATCCTGCACCACCGGTTACTAGTATTCGTTTCACTTTACAAAAGATTTGTTTTTAGCAATGTCAGTTTTTTTAATATTCTGTGGGAACAACCGGCTTCCGGCCGATGCTGTAATAGGTGAATCCGTTTTCCAGCATTTCAGCCGGTTCGTAAATATTTCTCCCGTCGAACACGACTTTGGAACGCATGAGTTTTTCCATGACTTTGAAATTGGGTAAGCGGAATTCCGGCCATTCTGTAACCAGCACTACGGCATCGGCGTCAATAAGTGCTTCGTACAGGTCTTTGGCATATTCAATAACATTTCCGATTCTGCGGCGGCATTCCTCCATGGCAACAGGATCATAGGCCTTGATTCTGGCACCATGTTTCAGCAGTTGTTCAATTATAACGAGCGAAGGAGCTTCCCGCATATCATCGGTCTGGGGTTTGAAGGATAAACCCCACAGGGCAATCTGTTTGTCCTGTATGTTCCCGGAAAAGTGATGAAGGATTTTGTCTACCAGCACCGATTTCTGCCGGTTGTTTACCTGTTCCACCGCGCGAAGTATCTGAAGCGGGTACCCGGAATCTTCTGCTGTCTTTATGAGGGCTTTAACATCTTTTGGGAAACAACTGCCGCCATAACCCACCCCGGCATAGATAAATTTAGGACCAATCCTGCTGTCGGTTCCTATTCCTTTGCGCACCATATTTACATCTGCTCCAACGATCTCGCAAAGGTTGGCAATTTCGTTCATGAAACTGATCTTGGTAGCCAGCATGGAGTTCGCAGCGTATTTTGTCATCTCGGCAGAGGGAATATCCATGAAAAGCAGCGGATGTCCGTTCAGCAGGAATGGTTTGTAAAGTCGTTCCATGATGCTTTTGGCTCTATCAGATTCCACTCCTACAACTATCCTGTCGGGCTTAAGAAAATCATCAATGGCATCGCCTTCTTTGAGAAACTCAGGATTGGAAGCTACATCAAACGGAATATCCACCTTGCGTTTCTTCAGCTCAGCGGCAACGGCTTCCTTCACTTTCACAGAAGTGCCAATTGGTACAGTGCTTTTGGTAACAACCACCAGGTAGTCCTTCATGAGCCGGCCGATTTCACTGGCAACTGACAATACATGACGTATGTCGGCACTTCCGTCTTCATCGGGAGGTGTACCCACGGCGATGAACACAGCTTCCGCCCCTTCAATACTTTCTTTCAGACTGGTTGAAAAGGAAAGCCGCTTTTTGGAAACATTCCTCATTATCAGTTGATCAAGACCCGGTTCATAGATGGGCACAATCCCTTGCTGGAGCTTCCTGATTTTTTCGCTGTCAATATCAACACAAACCACATCAAGCCCGGTTTCGGCAAAGCAGGTCCCTGAGACCAGCCCCACGTATCCGGTTCCTACCATTACTATTTTCATTTCTTTTTATTTTTACAAACGGAAGTCAAAGAAAAATAATTTTACTGACAAACTGGGAATTTTTCTTCATATCCTCCTTTTTCAGATACAATACTCTGTTTTTAAAATATATAAGGATTCAAATATATAAAAAAAGCGTTGCTCCACCGGAAGGTAGCGTGCTTGATTGCCTTTATCCGGACGGATGTTGCAAAACATGTTTTTTGTTGTTTTCCTTTTGAAATGGTACAGATGATCATGTTTTTTTTGGAAGGTTATGCACAGAACCGGAGAAAAGTTTATCTTTGCACCCTGATTTTTAGAAACATAATGTCTAACCCATTAAACATTAAAGGATTTTTGCATGACTGAACACGAAGAAAAAACCTTACAGGATGAGGTAAAAGAAGTAAAAGATGTAAAAGAAGAAAATGCTGCTGCACCTGCAGTGGAAAAAGCCGCACAAGCCGGCCAGGTAAAGGAAACTACGCCGGAAGAATTTGATTGGGAAAGTTTCGAAAAAGAAACAGACCTTTACGGAGGATCAAAGGAACACTTTGCCGAGCTGTATGACAAGACGCTCTCAACGGTTGCTGAAAACGAAGTGGTTGAAGGCACTGTTATTGCTATGAACAAGAGAGAAGTCGTTGTTAATATAGGATATAAATCGGAAGGTGTTGTTAGTCTGAACGAATTCCGTTATAACCCGGATCTTAAGGTGGGCGATAAAGTTGAGGTCTATGTTGAGAGCCAGGAAGACAAGAAAGGCCAGTTGATACTTTCCCACAAGAAAGCCCGCGCTCTTCGCTCATGGGACCGTGTAAACGAAGCCTATGAAAAGGATGAAATTATTAAGGGGTACATTAAATGCCGTACCAAAGGCGGCATGATTGTGGATGTCTTCGGAATTGAAGCATTTTTGCCCGGTTCGCAGATTGATGTTAAACCAATCCGCGATTACGACGCCTTTGTAGGTAAGACCATGGAATTTAAGGTGGTTAAAATCAACCAGGAATTCAAGAACGTGGTCGTGTCGCATAAGGCACTTATCGAAGCTGAACTCGAACAGCAGAAGAAAGAAATTATTGCCAAACTTGAAAAAGGACAGATTCTTGAAGGAACTGTCAAGAACATTACAAGTTATGGCGTATTCATTGATCTGGGCGGTGTTGATGGACTGATCCATATTACTGACCTGTCGTGGGGCCGCGTTAACCATCCCGAAGAAATCGTACAGCTCGATCAGAAACTTCAGGTGGTTATCCTCGACTTTGACGATGAAAAGAAACGCATTGCCCTGGGTCTTAAACAGCTGACGCCTCATCCGTGGGATTCACTTGATCCAAACCTCAAGGTGGGCGATAAAGTCACCGGGAAGGTTGTTGTGATGGCTGATTATGGTGCCTTTGTTGAAATTGCCCCCGGAGTTGAGGGTCTGATTCATGTTTCCGAAATGTCATGGTCACAGCACCTGCGGAGTGCACAGGAATTTCTTAAGGTGGGAGATGTTGTTGAAGCTGTTATCCTTACCCTCGACCGCGAAGAACGGAAGATGTCACTTGGCATGAAACAGCTTAAACCGGATCCCTGGGAAAAAATTGAAGAAAAATATCCTGTCGGTTCCAAACATACCGCAAAAGTTCGTAATTTTACAAACTTCGGTGTTTTTGTTGAAGTGGAAGAAGGGGTGGATGGCTTGATCCATATTAGTGACCTGTCATGGACAAAAAAGATCAAACATCCTTCCGAATTTACTTCTATTGGTGAAGACATCGAAGTGGTGGTACTTGAAATTGATAAGGAAAACAGAAGACTCAGTCTTGGTCATAAACAGCTTGAAGAGAATCCGTGGGATGTTTTCGAAACGATTTTCACCCTCGATTCAGTGCATGAAGGAACCGTGGTGGAAATCTTCGAAAAAGGAGCAACGGTTGCTTTGCCCTATGGTGTGGAAGGTTTCGTAACATCGAAACATCTTGTCAAGGAAGATGGAACAACGGCAAAGGTTGATGAGAAGCTGGAATTCAAGGTAATTGAGTTCTCCAAATCGGCCAAGCGCATCGTTCTTTCGCATACGCGGGTTTGGGAAGACAAGAAGAAGGAATCGGATGTGACAGCAAAGAAAGCAGAAGGTGAATCCACACGGAAGGCAACCCGCAAGCTAAAGAGCAGTCTTGAAAAAACCACTCTTGGTGATATTTCGGAACTTGCTGCCCTCAAATCAGAGATGGAAGAACAGGAAAAGAAAAAGGCAGCCCGTAAGTCATCAAAGAAACAGGCTGACGACGAAAATCCATCCTAATTTTTACGCGTATGGAATTCAAAATTGAAAAGCTGGACAATTACACCCTGATTCAGGTGCAGGAGGAAAAACTTGATACCCATATTGCTCCTACACTGAAATCAGAACTGGTGCTTATTTCAGGAAACGGCGAGAAGAACATTATTCTCGACCTGAGCAAGTGCCGTTACTGTGATTCTTCGGGTCTGAGCGCCATTCTTGTGGCCAACCGTCTGTGCAAAAATGCCGGAGGTACGTTTGTTCTTACCGGATTGAACGAAGCGGTTGAGCGGTTGATTACCATTTCACAACTCGATACGGTGCTCAACATAACCAGAACTGTTGAGGACGGGGTCCGGCTTATCAATGAATCAGGCAAGTGATGAAATTTGACCAGTGTCGTTTTCGTTGATTATTCTGGGGAGCAGTTCCGCTGTTCCCACTTCAGACCGATTTCCGCCCGCTCATCTGCTCAATGTGGATGAGCGGTTTTACTTAATTGATTGTGGTGAAGGAGTGCAGATGCAGCTCCGGCGTTTCGGAATCCGTTTCGGACGTATCAACCATATCTTCATATCGCATCTTCATGGTGACCATGTCTTCGGATTGTTCGGCCTCCTTTCTTCCTTCAGTTTGATGGGCCGTTCATCCGACCTGAACATCTATGGCCCGCAGTCGCTGGAAGAACTGCTCAATGCGCACTTTTCCTTTTTTAACCAGGAGAGAAAGTATTCAATTAATTTTCATAAGCTTACAGGGAAGACGAACAAAAGAATTTTCGAAGACGAACGCATTACAGTGGATGCCTTCCCCCTCAGGCACAGTACCCAATGTTACGGATTTCTTTTCAGGGAAAAGGAAAAGCTAAGGAATATCCGAAAAGAGGCCATTACCCGGTATGAAATTCCTATCCGGGCCATGATGGCCATCAAACAGGGAGAGGATTTTGTTGATGGTTCAGGGAATATTATACCCAATGAAGAGCTGACTGTTCCTCCTCCCAGGCCCCGTGCTTTTGCCTATTGTTCCGATACCATGTATTTTCCTGCTCTTGCCCGCAGGGTTCAGGACGTTGATCTTCTCTACCATGAGGCAACTTTCCTGAAAAAAGATCAGAAACTGGCACGGGAAACCATGCACAGCACAGCCTATGACGCCGCCGTTACGGCTGCAAATGCCAATGCCCGGCATCTTGTCATCGGGCATTTTTCAACCCGTTATAAAACAACGGATGGCTTTGTAAAAGATGCCATTGATGTCTTTCCCGATGTGCATGAGGCACTGGATGGTTTCCGATACAGAATTGAGCAGAACGGAAATCTTGTTGTTGAACCTTGCAGGGAAAAAAAGTAATTTTAGCGCATATTTATTAACACTAACCCGCTATGAAAAACAGATTTCTTTTATTCGTCGTAATTCCGCTGCTTTCAGGTACCGTATTCGGCCAGGAACGTACCAAAGCCATTATGAAGGAACTTAAACCCGGCTTTTTTGAAAACTCTGTACTGAAAGATGACCGGATGGTTGAGGAAAAGAAAAATCCGCCTGAACCGCGAAAACGCTTTGCCATTGATCTGACAGGGGTTGAATTGCCCAATAAAATTGCACAATACAAAACAACAGGCTTCTATTTTCCGCCTGTTTCTCAAGGGAATACGGGAACCTGCTGGGCTTTTTCAACAACATCGTTTTATGAATCGGAAGTATGCAGACTTACCGGCCAGAAAATTAAACTTTCGGAAATGTTTACTGTCTATTGGGAATATGTTGAGAAAGCAAAGCGTTTTGTGCACGAACGGGGAAATTCCCTTTTTGACCAGGGTTCTGAAGCCAATGCAGTAACCCGAATCTATAAAACATATGGAATTGTCCCGCTGGAAGCATATCCTGGTTTACCTGCCGAACGAAAATACCACAACCATGATCAGATGGTCAATGAAATGCAGCAGTATCTGCAGGGAGTAAAAGCATTGAATGCATGGAACGAAGACGAGGTTATTGCTACCATAAAAGCCATCATGAATCATTATATAGGAGAACCCCCTGCCCAGTTTCAGTGGAACGGAAAGACATATTCCCCGCAGCAGTTTCTTAAGGATGTTCTGAAGCTTTCCATGAACGATTACGTTGAAATTCTGTCCATCAAACAGGAACCCTACTGGCAGCAGGTTGAATACAAAGTGCCTGACAACTGGTGGCATAGCAAAGAATATTACAATGTGCCGCTCGACGTGTTTATGGACATTATCAGGAAGGCAGTGCGGAACGGATATTCCATGAGCATTGGCGGCGATGTTTCTGAAGTAGGTCTTGACAGGGCTACCCAGGTGGCCGTGGTACCTACCTTTGATATCCCTTCCGATTACATTGATGAGGACGCCCGTCAGTTCCGTTTTTCCAATAGTACAACAACTGATGACCATGGAATGCACCTGGTGGGATATACTGAATTTAAAGGCAAAGACTGGTACCTGATCAAAGATTCCAGTTCAGGTTCCAGAAACAATGATGAAAATGCTCCTGAATTCGGTTATTACTTTTTCAGCTCCGACTATATCAAGCTCAAAATGATGGGATTTACCATTCATAAGGATGCTGTGAAGGATATTCTGAAAAAATTCGGAAATCAGTAAACCAAAACAAGAAGATGACGGAAAAAATCCTGATACTGGACTTTGGCTCTCAATATACACAGCTTATTGCGAGAAAGATCAGAGAACTGAATGTGTACTGTGAAATCTGGCCGTACAATAAAATACCCGTGCTTGACGATACGGTAAAGGGCGTTATCTTGTCAGGAAGTCCTTTTTCTGTCAGGGATCCTATTGCTCCGGTACCGGATCTGACGGGCATTAAAGGGAAACTGCCCTTGCTGGGAATTTGTTACGGAGCGCAGTTGCTGGCGCAATATTACGGCGGAGAGGTGCTTCCTTCCACACACAGGGAATACGGAAGGGCGATGTTTGAAGTGGCCGATACGTCTTCTCCTCTCTTTAAGGATGTGCCGGTTGCCTCCCAGGTATGGATGTCGCATGGAGATACCATTGCAAGGATACCGGAAGATTTTCAGATTATTGGCTGTACAAGGGACGTAACTGTCGGAGCCTTTAAGATTCGGGGGGAAGAAACCTACGGACTGCAGTTTCATCCTGAGGTTTATCACACCACCGAAGGAAAACAAATACTAAAGAATTTTGTTGTTACGGTATGCGGGTGTTCGCAGACCTGGACAGCCGAATCGTTCATTGAAAATACAGTGCAGTCGCTCAGGGAAACCATCGGGAGGGATAAGGTTATCCTCGGATTATCGGGCGGAGTTGATTCAACGGTTACTGCTGTGTTGCTGAACAAGGCAGTTGGCAGCAGCCTTACATGCATTTTCGTTGATAACGGGCTCCTGCGTAAGAATGAGTATGCAAAGGTGCTTGATTCGTACCGGCATATGGGGCTGAATGTAATCGGAGTGGACGCAGGCCGGCAGTTCCTTGATGCATTAAGGGGAGTGGCAGATCCTGAGAAAAAACGTAAGGTCATCGGGAGAGTTTTCATTGAGGTGTTTGACAGGGAAGCCTCGAAAATTCAAGATGCCCGCTGGCTTGCTCAGGGAACCATTTACCCGGATGTTATTGAATCGGTAAGTGTCCACGGACCTTCGGCTACGATTAAATCGCATCATAATGTCGGCGGGTTACCTGAGAAAATGAACCTGAAAATTGTTGAACCACTGAAGCTCCTCTTCAAAGACGAAGTGCGGAGGGTGGGAGCCGTTTTAGGTATTCCGGAAGACATTCTGGGACGTCATCCCTTTCCGGGTCCCGGATTGGCTATCCGAGTGCTTGGTGACGTTACCAGCGAGAAACTTGAGATTCTGCGTCAGGTGGATGATATCTTCATTGAGGGCCTCAGAGAAGCCCAGTTGTATCATTACGTGTGGCAGGCTGCTGCTATTTTGCTTCCGGTAAAATCGGTCGGCGTAATGGGCGATGAGCGGACTTATGAGTATGTTGTGGCTTTGAGAGCGGTTACTTCTACCGACGGAATGACGGCCGACTGGGCTCAGCTCCCCTATACTTTCCTTTCAGATATTTCCAACAAGATTATCAATCAGGTAAAGGGAGTTAACCGGGTTGTCTATGATATCAGCTCAAAACCACCTGCAACAATAGAGTGGGAATAGTAAAAGATAAATGTAGAATGCATTCATTACAGTTTACATATTAATCAAGCAGAAACATGCGAAAATACCTCAGGATGGCCGTTCTGGCCGGTGTTATATGGATCAGTTTATTGCCGGTGAGTGCGCAGTATGATCTGGATCCCGCGAACAAGTTTACCCGGGCACTGGAATGGATTCAGCGCTATTATGTTGATTCGGTAAATACTTCAAAACTGGTTGAGGATGCTATTATCGGCATGCTGAAGGACCTCGATCCGCATACGGTGTATATGAACAGGGACGAGGTCAGGCAGATGAATGAACCTCTTCAGGGCAATTTCGAAGGGATAGGCGTTTCCTTTTATTTGCTGGAAGATACAATTCTCGTAATTAAGCCGGTACCGGAAGGTCCATCCGACAAGGTTGGGATTAAAGCCGGAGATAAGATTATTACCATCAACGGGGAAAATGTGGCAGGAATAGGACTGACCAATGATGGTGTTTTTGAACGCCTGCGGGGTCCGAGAGGAACTACAGTCACTGTCGGCATTAAAAGGCAGGGTGAGCCGCAACTTCTGCAGTTCAAAATCCAGCGCGATAAGATCCCCATTTTCAGTCTGGATGCCGCCTATATGATCAGTCCCGGAGTGGGGTATATCAAAATAAACCGTTTTGCCGCAACCACCTCCCGGGAATTCGCTGATGCTTTCAAAACACTGAAAAGCAAAGGTATGACGCGGCTTGTTCTTGACCTGGGACAGAACGGGGGAGGATACCTTGAGGAAGCCATACGACTGGCCGATTTTTTCCTTTCCAAAAACAAGCTAATCCTCTATACCCAGGGTCTGAGAAGTCCGCGACAGGATTTTATAGCCACTTCGTACGGAGAATTTGAAAAAGGCGACCTGGTGATTGTGATTGACGAAAACTCGGCAAGTGCCAGTGAAATTGTTGCCGGGGCCATTCAGGACTGGGACAGAGGGCTGATTGTTGGCCGCCGTTCCTTTGGAAAGGGCCTTGTTCAGCGTCCCGTTCCCCTGCCGGATGGATCGCTTATCCGGCTTACTGTGGCGCGCTACTATACGCCAACCGGCCGGTCCATACAGAAACCCTATAAAGACGGGATTGATGCCTATGAGCAGGATCTTATCAAACGCTATCAGCATGGAGAGTTTATTCATGCCGACAGCATCAGGTTCCCTGATTCGCTGAAATACTATACTCTCGAAAAAAAGAGAACTGTTTACGGAGGCGGTGGAATTATGCCGGATATTTTCGTTCCCCTGGACACCTCTTCCTATTCCTCTTACTATCGTTCCCTAATGAATTCCGGTATCCTGTACCGTTTTGTGGTAAAGTATATTGACCGTAACCGCAGGGAGTTAACTTCCAAATATCCGTCTTTTGAATTGTTTGAAAAAAACTTTTCGGTTACTTCTTCCATACTCGACCAGCTGACAGCGTATGCCGAGGCCCAGAAACTGCCTCCTGATCCGGCCGGTATGGCTGCTTCAGGTGATCAGATACGCCTTCTGGTTAAGGCTTATATTGCACGGGATTTGTTTGACACAAATGAATTTTTCCAGATTTACAATCAGTCTGATAAGACAGTTCAGAAAGCAGTGGAGGTAATTTCTTCCATGAGCAAATACTGGTAACCTGATGACCAATTCATTCATCATTGATTGGTTAAGTAATCACTGGGAGGAAGTTGCAGGGGTAATCGCCGGTCTGGCATACCTGTTCTTTGCAGTCAGGCAGAGCATTTTGCTTTGGGTGCTGGGTATTATCAGTGCGGTATTTTTTATTGTTGTTTTTTTCAGAGCAGAAGTATACGGGAACATGGTTTTGCAGGCTTATTACCTGGGAATGAGCATTTATGGCTGGATTCACTGGGCAAAAGGATCAGAAGACGCCTCAGAAAAGGCTTCCGTTGGCCCGCTTCCTGTAACCCGTTTAACACAGCGCCAGGGCATGATCTCCTTTCTGGTTTCCGGTCTGGCTGTCCTTCCTGTTTATTTTTTGCTGCGGGATCTTGCCCATTCGCCTGTTCCTTTTCTTGATGCAGTAACTTCCGTTCTTTCCATGACAGCAACATGGATGCTCGCCAGGAAAATTATTGAAAACTGGATCGTTTGGATAGCCGTTGATGCAGTATCTTCCTTCATGTATTTTTCAAGAGAATTATATTTTACAGCATTTTTATATGCTGTTTATGCAATAGTTGCCATTTTGGGATTTTTTGCATGGAAAAAAACGATGCAGGTAACATCCTGAAAGTTGTAATCAACGGTCCTGAATCGACAGGAAAGACAGAGCTTGCAAGGCAACTTGCCCGGGTATTCCGCACGGTATGGGTACCTGAGTACGCCAGAACCTATGTAAGTTCTCTATCCAGGCCGTATTCATACGAGGATGTAGAGCACATAGCCCGGGTGCAGAAACAGGAAATGCTGCAGGAATACAAACATGCCGGCAGGGTTGTTTTTTTCGACACCGACCTGGTTATTACAAAAGTCTGGTTCGATGTGGTGTATCAGCGCGTTCCCGGTTGGATAGATGCATTTCTGTCCCAAAGTGGCGTACACCTCTATCTGCTGTGTATGCCCGATATACCCTGGGTTCCTGATCCTCTTCGGGAGAACGGAGGCCCGATGCGCGAAGTGTTACTCAAAAAATACATTACCGAAATAGAACGTACTAACATTCCGTGGCGACAAATTACCGGAGAGGGTCCACTGCGTTTGAAAAACGCCCTTGATGCACTCAATGAAGTACTTCATCTGACGCCTCCGGTATAAATGAGAAAGTTTATGGAATTACTTTTTTTCATTGCTCCGGAGAAATACAGTAACCTTTTTGGTTAAATCTTCGTAAACGTCTCATAAGGTTTTTCAAACAAAGGAAAAACGAATAAGAAAGTTATTAACAGAGAGAGATTTTGATAAATATTATTTTTTTATATATTTGTTAGACGTTTGCAGGAAAGGATTTCTCCAAAGCAATGTTGGCCCCGTATGAGTTTTAATTTCGATGCGTATTACAAGAAGATGAACACAGGTGACATAATTGTGTCATACAAGGGCAGCATCACTACCGAAATGATCAACAATATGCTTGAAATTGTTGAATCAAGGATTGGAGAAAGTACTGAGGATGCACGGTTAAGGAAAAAGGTTTACAACGTTCTGGTGGAAAGCCTTCAAAATCTATACCACCATGCCGATGAACTTCCGGAAGCTATTCGGGGAGAATTTGAGGGCCACTTTGGTGTTGTTGTGGTTGCTCGTGAAGGAAGCGGAATCCGGATTACCACAGGCAATTTTATTAAGTCAGACAAGATTAAAAAGCTGAAAGACAAAATTGATAAGATTAATTCAATGAATCCGGATGAACTGAAGGATATGTACAAGTTTATCCTGAATCATCAGAAATTCAGCGATAAGGGGGGAGGAGGGCTCGGACTTATTGATATTGCCAGGAAAACTGGATCACGATTGAATCCTTCTTTTCAGAATTATAACAACGAGTATTATTTTTTTAGTCTTGAAATAAATGTTACTAATTAATAGCAAATTCTAAATTAAACCTATATGGAACCTCTGATTATAGAAGGAACACCTAAAACACCCAGTGTGCGTTTTGATGCACAGCAAGGATTGGTTGAAATTAAAGGGAGGTCAATTCCTGAGAATTCGATTGAATTTTATAAACCCCTTGTTGACTGGCTTGAGAAATACGGTGAAAATCCTGCGCCTCTTACCCAGGTGAACATTCAGCTGGAATACTTCAATACGAGTTCTTCCAAGTGCATTCTTGATGTTTTCAAGAAACTGGAAGCTATTTTTAAGGCAAAGCATGATGTAATCATCAACTGGTACTACGAAGAGGATGATGAGGATATGCTGGAAGCAGGGGAGGACTATGAATCCATTATCCGGGTGCCGTTTAAAATGGTTGAGATAGTCGATTAATTGGTTATTTTTCCCGGTTTTTCCCTTTCCTGGCTTCACTCAGCCTGAGAAAACCGCAGGCTGAGATTTTCAATGCTGTCGAGCAGTTTTTTCAGGAGCCTGAAGTACAACATCAGGTAAAGGATTATTGTCATAAACCATATGACTCCGATATTTACCCAGATAGTATCTATATACCGGCCGAAAACCATTTTCCTGGGCGCATAAAAATGTGCTTTGATAAACCGGGATTCGGGATCGAGATAGATGGGATTGATTTTCTGGTATAAGTGGTTTTTATATTCCAGTATCCGGTCGGTTTCATTTTTATTGGTAACAAACTCTTCCAATGCCTCGTTGGCATGCCTTCTCTTGAGCCATTGGAAGGATTCCTTCATTTCAGGCGTGCGCTGCAACGAGCTGATCAGTTTGTCCTTTTCTTCGTTTGCTTTATTCGACAATCGGATATAATATGTATTGAGCAGACGCAAATAACTGCGGGCTTCTTCCATGATGCGGGGTGTGACATGCCCGGGAACCAGACTGTCGATGAAGGCAAAAGCAACCTGCCTGTTCCGCTGATTTTCCTTTCCTATTTCATTGCGAAGAAGCTGAAGATCATTTTCAACCTTTTGTTTTGATTCAGGATGATCAATATTCGATTCAATTTCATCCAGCTTTCTGTTTAAATGGTTGATCCAGTAATTTTTCCTGAAATCGGCCATGCTCATGATCTTGTTCCACTGATAGAACTGCCGGTCATACTTATTTTCCTTGAACTGATAGACGGCAAGTGCTTCATAACCCCATCTGGCTGTCATAAGTTCTCCGTAGAAAGGAATGCTGGTCGGGGAGGAGATGGCCGGATTGAGTTTTTCATATTTTACAAGCACTCCGCTCAAAATAATCTGCGGGATTACCAGGAACGGAATCAGAATATAAATGGTTACTACTGTTTTAAAACTGTCAGAAATCATTAGTCCCATCATATTGGACGAGGTCCAGATGCTGAACAGCACCAGCCAGTATTGCCAGTACATTCCTTTGATCTCCATGATGCTGTTTCCGACAAGCACGAAGGTCAATGCCTGGATGGCTGAAAGGCCAAACTGTACTCCGACTTTTGAAAGAAGATAACTCGACCAGCTCAGATCGAGGAAAGCTTCCCGCTTGAGAATTTTCCTGTCTTTGATAATCTCCTCGGCACTTACGGTGAGTCCGACAAAGATGGCGACAATCACCGACATGAACAGGTAAACGGGAAGGTTACTGTTCCCGAACAGAGTATATCCGTATTGATTGGTTACATTAACGTTGTAGTACTTGATAATGTAAGCCATAATTAACGCCAGAACAGGTGCTTCCAGGAAGTTGATCACAAGGTATTGCGTATTGGCCAGTTTGGAGAGGATGTCCCGTTTGGCGAAAATCAGAAATTGCCTGAACCGGTTGGGAGTTTTGAACGAAATCTTTGGAAGGGTGTTTCCGGCTTGCTTTTTTTGATTGGTCTCGCTGGAGTATTCCTTGTAATAGGAATACCATTCCTGAGGAGAAATTTTCCGGGTGCGGGTCTGTTTTCCATATTCATCCAGTACCGCCAGTTCAACAATATTGAATATTTGCTCCGGGTTAACATTTCCGCAGGCATGGCATTCACTTTCATTCCAGTTGGCATGATGCACCCTTTCCTTGAAATAGATGATGGAATCAATAGGATCGCCGTTGTAAATCAGATAACCTCCTGTGTCAAGGATAAGAAGCCGGTCGAACATTTTGAAGATTTCTGAACTTGGCTGATGAATCACCACGAAAACCAGTTTTCCTTTCAATGACAACTCCTTGAGGAGGTCCATGATGTTCACTGAATCGCGTGACGACAGGCCCGAAGTGGGTTCATCCAGAAACAATACGGATGGCTCCCGGATCAGTTCGAGGGCGATGTTCAATCGTTTTCGCTGGCCTCCGCTGATTTTCTTATTCAGGGGTGAACCCACCTGAATGTCTTTTATCTCATAAAGCCCAAGATTTTCAAGTGTTCTGTTAACTGTTTCAACCAACTCCTTTTCGGTGTAGTTGTCAAAACATAGTTTGGCATTATAGTAAAGGTTCTGAAATACCGTCAGTTCCTCAATCAGCAGGTCGTCCTGCGACACATAGCCGATCAGCCCTTTTAGTTTCTCTTTTTCCTTATGGATATCATAGCCGTTGATTCTCACCGAACCGGATGTGGGAGATGCTGTGCCATTCAGAACGTTCAACAGGGTTGACTTACCGGCTCCGCTGGCCCCCATAATTCCGACGAGCCTTCCTGATTCTTCCGAAAAACTCATTTCGTGCAGTCCAATCTTTCCCCCGCTGAAATGATACTCTATCCTGTCTGCCTCAAATACAATCTTTTCTTTCATCAGATCCCTGTGGAAACTGCTGACCACATCACTGTAGTAAATGGGCTTAATCTGAGGATTTCGTATAGAAGATCCGGTGGTAAAAACGTGGACCTTGTCGTGCTGCAACAATTGTCCGTTGAGGTATATTTCCTTTTCTCCCACATACCTCAAAAGATAAATGTTAGATGAGGGCAAATAAAGTATGCGAATCTGACCCTCCATTCCTTCCACCAGACTGTGCTTTACTGCAGGATGCTGAAAGTCCTTCCTGTTATCAATCAGCAGAACATGTTCACTTTCGGGAAAATGTTCAAAATTGGTCAGAACAAATTGTTTAATATCTTCATATTCATCTGCAGGGAAATTGAATATGCTGGCCACGGTGTTGATGAATTCCATCTCCTGGTGCGAGACTTCATTTCCATCGGATTTGACAAATTCCAGCAACTGAAACAGAACAATTACTTTTTGCTGTTGGGTAAGTTCTTCATTAACATCTGTACATATTTTGAGAACACGTACAGAAATAGATGATATTCTGCGGGTAATTTTGTCTTTTTCTTTCTGCTTTTCCTGATGCTCACTATAATAGTCGTCAAATACCTTAAGGTATTTCGGTGCGAGTTCCCTGTTCAGTTGCCTGATCAGAAAAGACTCAACCACCGTTCTCCTGTCACTGAGTTTGCTTTCGGGTCTTGAAATGATCGCAAAAAGCTGCATCAGGGCATTTAAGATCTTTTCACTCATGGATCACTTGTTTCAAAATATTAGTATTACGGGTCCTTTAGGCCCGATCCGGTTATGGTGCAGGTAACTAATCAGCTCCGACATGTTTCAGAACACCAGTCTAAAGATAAAGGAAAAATTCATTTTTCTTGTACTCTTTTATTTTTTTTCGGGCAAAAAGCTTTGTAATGAGCCGACAATAATGTCTTCCAGGATCCGGGAGGAAGAATTGGCAGGAGACTTTATTTGATTGCCTGAGTTGAAAACCTTCGCAATAAGGCGCTTTTCTCTTACCGGAAATAAAGAATCAGAAACAGGAGGGGAACTCCCATCCCTAATGCCGTTAGCCAGGCTCCCCTGCCTGTGATACCGTTTCTGCCCCGGAGGATAAAAAGGCCTGAGACCGCAAGAAAAATCAATGAAAGGGCAAAAAGATCAGCAAACCATATCCAAAGTTTCTTAATGCTGTTGTAATGTAAAAAGCTGAATATTTCCCGGAACAGGTTCGTTCTTATGAATGGGCGGATTTTTACTTTTATGTTCTTCGTTGTTTATTTACCCCTTCTCAAGCTCAGCAAGGTAGGCTTCGTCTATCTTTAATTGTCTGAATATTCCGGTTACCTGAACCTGTTTCCCCTCCATATCAACTGTAAATTCAGTAAGAGCATGACCGGTAGTGATCCGTATCAGACTATCAGACTGGCTTTGATACACAAACATCTTTTGACCACCTTCCCGGCAGACGTGGCTCACCGTTCCTGTTACAGTCATCTTTTTCCCAATATAATCAGTAGGATATGCTTTAAGCTGAACAAGAATAACGCTTTCGGGTGCATCAACTGCCTTCTTTTGGTGGCAGGAAATCAGAAAGAAAATGGAAAGAACGATGAACAAACCATGTAATCTATTTATATGCAGTGAATTATTTGATTAGTGTAAAATTTTTAACGGAAACTCTTTATGCAATCTTCTGTGGTTGAATAAATTTCAAAGACATTGTGCAACTGAAGCAACTTGAAAAGTTCCATCACTTCAGGAGCTATATTACAGATCTTGAACTGGCCGTAACTGTTATTGGCAGTTTTCATAACCGAGAGAAAAACACCAAAACCTGAACTGTCAATAAAAGTAACTCCTTCAAGATTCAGAACCAGTTTCATGTTGGGTTTACTGAAAAAGCTGTTCAGTTCGGTTTTAACCTGATCAGCTATCAGCGCATTTAACCTGGTTACATTTTGGAATGAAACCACGGTGATATTGTCAACAACTTCTGCTTTCAGCATATTAGGGGTTTTTAAGTGATATGTCAGGTATCAGTTCACGAAGTTCATCTATTGCCTGCTGGCTGGAGTGCAGAAAAGCAGAAACACATTCGGCATAAAGGTCTTCATCTTTTCCGCTCAGAATATCAAGTTCCAGTTGTTTTAGCTTTTGTGCCAGACCGTGAAGTCCCATGATAGCAACCGTAGTTTTGGCTTTGTGCGCGTGTCTGGCCAGCTGATCCCAATCACGATGATTCAGACTTTCCTGCATGCTTTGGGCAAGTTCCTGCACCTGCGAAATAAATATTCCGGCAAGTTCCCTGAGTACATCAGGGTCATTTCCGGTATTTTCCCGAAGGTAGGAAAGGTCAACTATCATTTTGCACCAATTTCAAGGCTAAAATAATATAAAGATTTTAAGTTTCTAACCGGAAGAACAACTTTTGAACCCAAATTCGTCAATTGAAAAACTTAAGTGACGAATCGACCAATAAAATCTTATCAGATTTTAGACGTCGGGATTACCTCGATAAGTCAATAGAAACAAGTTGTTTAAATGTTTTTTGTGTTTCTGTTTACTCATCTCCTCTAAAAATAATTTTGTTATAGCCTGGTTGAATTTGTTAATTCATGGTACTTCGGTTGAACAAATCCTGCCGTTAAACCCGGATGATGCGTCAGGCGCAAAGCGAACTCATGCATTGTGGGTTGGAATGCAGGGTTGGGATTCGGGCCAACTCCGGTGTGCCTGAGTAAAATCAAACAGCCGGGCTAACTGAGCATTTTCAATTGGGTTGTGGTGGTTAACCAAATATTTTTTTTATCTTTCGTACCTGCAAACCCTTGCAAGGTTACAATTGATTCATAAATGAAAAACTTGTGCATATGAACAGGCTATTGGGGTGTATCCTGGTACTGTTTCTGTTTTCAGCAGGAGAGCTCATGTCACAGACAGTTTCAGCAGATCCTGTTGCTAAACTCAGAAATCAGCGGAACTACGCTCAGGCATACAATCAGGCTATTGAGGCGATAAAGGCAGGTGATTATTCCCGGGCTGCAGTATTTCTCGACAAAGCCCTGGAGTTTTCTGCCAATGCGCCGGAAGCATTGCTTCAAAGGGCCAAAATCTTTTTCACCTACCAGGATTATGATGCTTCCCTTCAGGATCTTGAGACGCTTCTTAAGAATAAACCGGAAACAGGAGAAGCGTGGTACCTGGAAGGACTTCTCTGGATGATTCACGATTCTGTGCCGCGGGCCTTGCAATGCATGAATGAGGCCATCCGGAGAAGCTACACTACCGACGAGGCTTTTTTCTACCGGGGCGTTCTGAAAACCCTTCAGGGTGATTACAGTGGAGCAATTTACGATTATACGATGGCTATTGACAAGAATCCCAATCATGCCATAGCTTTTCATGAGCGTGCTTCTGTACGTCTTATGGTTAAAGACCTTCAGGGGGCTCTCTATGATTACCGAATGGCTGTTGGGCTGGATAGCATGTTCCTGACAGCCTATAATAATATGGGTCAGTTGAAGATGATTCTGGGAGATTATCAGGGAGCTGTGGAAGATTTTTCCAGGGTCGTCAGGCTTGATCCGGCAAATCATCAGGCATTTAATAACAGGGGACAGGCCTATTACCTGATGGGTGAATATCCTAAAGCAGTTGAGGATTTTTATGCGGCGGTAGTGATAGATTCTGCCTATGCAGCCGCATGGAATAACCTCGGAAATGCCTATGCCAAAATGGAAAAATATGAAGAGGCAACAACCTATTACACTAAAGCTCTGCAGATAGATTCCGGTTTTGCTGTTGCCTATCTTAACCGAGGCTTTGTCAACGAACTGCTTGGAAAGCTGGAAAATGCCTGTGCCGATTGGAATATGGCCTTTTCCCTTGGGCGAAAAGAGGCCGAAAAGTATATTAAGGAATGTAAGTAGCAACATGATTGGTAATCATGACGGTAAGAACTGATATTATGAGGAAATTATTTTTACTTATCCTGATTGCTTGCCTGGTTTATCCAGCCCATGCACAATCAGATCCCAAAATCAAACGAAACAAATTCTTTGCCGGTAAGGAAGGTTTCAGAGAGGCATGGAAATGCGTCAAAAAGGGCAATGAATTTTACAAAAAAGGGAAAGGGTATTTTCAGGATGCCCGGCAGTTATACCTGGAGGCATATAATTATAACCCTTTAGTTCCGGAACTTAATTACAAACTTGGCATCTGCTATCTTTATACGGATGACAAATTTCAGGCAATCGAATATCTGCGTTCTGCATGGAATCTTAAACCGGCTGTCACCAAAGATATCCTTTTTTACGTAGGAAGAGCCTATCACCAGGTCTTGAATTTTGACTCCGCTGTTGTTTCGTATCAGAATTACCTTGCCCGGCTGCCCAATAAGGAAAAAGTCGTGGCAAAGGCTATGATTGACAAATTGATTCAGGAATGTTATGACGGGAAAAAGCTGGCAGCAAATCCGGTGCGGGTTATTATTTCCGGTCTGGGGGAGGGAGTCAACAGCGAATATGATGACTATGGACCTGTTTTAGCACCCAACGACAGCCTGTTGTATTTCACATCCCGCCGGCCCGGCAGCAAAAAAGCGGAACGAAATCCTTATGACAACAAATATTATGAAGACATTTATGTGGCGAAGAGGGAAGGCACAGGGTGGACAGATGTGAAACCTGTCGGCAAGCCCGTGAACACCCGTCACAATGATGCTGTGGTGGGCATTACTCCTTCCGGAGATGGTCTTTTCATATACCGCGGAATAACGGGAGGAGGAGATATCCTTCTGGCCTGGCACCGGCGTAAAAAAGACAAATTTACGACCCCTTTCCAGGTGAACGAGAAATTCTTGTCCCGGTACAGAGAAACTTCCATCTGCATGACCAGTGATTCAACTGCTGTTTATTTTGTCAGCGACAATCCTTCCCAAAGTATGGGAGGTAAAGATATCTTTATGAGCACTACCCGGAAGAAGGGTACGGAACGTTGGAAAAAGCCTGTCAATCTTGGTCCTGTCATCAATACCCCGTATGATGAAGAGGGTGTTTACATTACCCCTGACGGAAAAACTCTCTATTTCAGTTCAAAAGGCCATAATACCATGGGAGGGTATGATATCTTCCGGTCGGTGAAACTGGATGACGGCAGTTGGTCAGCCCCTGAAAATCTGGGTTACCCGATCAATACCCCTGATGATGAATTGTTCTATCGCCCTGACATATTGAATCCGAAATATGCATATTACTCGGCTGTGCGTGAAGGAGGACGCGGGGGAAAAGATATTTTCCGGATTGCTTTTCTCGGAGAGGAAAAGGAACTGGTTCTTGTTTCTGATACGGCTTTGTTTGCATGGAGGCAGGCTTTTCCGCCAAAAGCATTTACAAAGATTCCTGAATTCCTTGGAATTGATTCAACCCTTGTTATAACAGGAAAAATTACCGATGCAGCAACCGGGAAAGGTATCATGGCGCGGATTGAATTTATCGATGCCGGAGCCAGTAAAACTGTTGCTACAGCTGTGTCTGATACCACAGGGGATTACCGGGCTTCATTGCCGGCAAAGACGAAATACGGAGTGGAAATCATGGCAAAGGACTATCTTTTCTTCCTCGAAATGGTCAACCTGGCAGAAGATACTTCCGATGTCCTTTTTGTCCGCAACTTTGCTCTGAACAAGGTAGAAGTGGGAACTAAAGTCGTACTCCGGAATATTTTCTTCGAAACAGGGAAAGCCACGCTGAAACCCGAATCATATGCCGAATTGTCCAATGTTCTTAAGTTTATGGAAGACAATCCAACCATCAGGCTTGAAATATCGGGACATACCGACAATGTCGGCTCACGACGGGTGAACCAGAAACTTTCGGAAGACAGAGCCAGAGCTGTTGTCGATTATCTTGTTGCGAAGGGAATTGACAGGTCAAGGCTTGAGTCAAAGGGATACGCTGATACCCAGCCCGTTTCAACAAATGCTACTTCTGAAGGGCGGGCGCTGAACCGGCGAGTCGAATTTAAGGTTATTGGCAAATAATGCGCTGATGGGTAAAATACCTGATTCTGTTGCCCGGGGTCCGGGTAGCAGAAAGCCATAAAATGCGCATCCGCTCAACAAAAAACGCTATTGTTTTCTTTCCCGTTTTCAGCGGCCGTAAGTTATTAGTTTCCACTGAAGATTGCCGGCAAACTGATGGTCCGGAAGTAAAGGAGAGCCGGTTTTAGGTTAAAGAACATTCATGGTTTATCGCGTAAAATTTATTTTTGTGCAAACAAAAACCAAAAATTATGTCTGTAAAACAAACTGCATTTCATGATATCCATGTAAAACTGGGTGCCCGTATGGTTGAATTTGCGGGGTTCAGAATGCCTCTGGAATATACAGGAGTAACGGATGAACATATTACAGTGCGAACCGGCGTTGGTGTTTTTGATGTTTCCCACATGGGCGAGATTTGGGTCAGGGGATCACATGCTCTTGATCTGATTCAGAAAATAACTACCAATGATGCCTCCGTTCTTACTCCCGGAAAAGTTCAGTATTCCTGCATGCCAAACGGAAGGGGAGGAATTGTTGATGATCTTCTTGTGTATTGCTTTGACGGGCAAACTTACCTTTTGGTTGTAAATGCCGCCAATATTGAAAAAGACTGGAATTGGATTGTACAGCAGAATTCCATGGGAGCCGTTCTTGAAAATGCTTCCGACAGCATTTCCCAGCTCGCAGTTCAGGGGCCAAAGGCGGTTGAGATTCTGCAGGATCTCACACCGGTGCCACTTTCAGAACTGAAATATTATACATTTACTACAGGAGAGATGGCTGGTGTGCCCGGAGTGATCATATCGGCCACAGGGTATACAGGAGCGGGAGGTTTTGAACTGTATTTTCCGAATGCATTTGCTGAGAAAATTTGGAATGCAGTATTTGAAGCGGGGAAAAAGGCCGGAATAAAACCGGCAGGACTGGCCGCACGCGATACCCTGAGACTGGAAATGGGATACTGTTTGTACGGCAACGATATCGACGATACCACATCTCCTATTGAAGCCGGTTTGGGCTGGATTACAAAATTTACCGAAGGAAAGAATTTCATCGACAGGGATCTTTTGTGGCAACAGAAACAAAAAGGTGTTGCACGAAAACTTGTTGGTTTTGAAATGATAGAGAGAGGGATTCCCCGGCAGCATTATACCATTGCCGATGCATCAGGCAACAAGGTGGGAGAAGTCACTTCGGGAACCATGTCCCCCATGTTGAAAAAGGGAATAGGAATGGGGTATGTAAAAACCGAATTGTCGGCGCCCGGAACGGAAATCTTCATCATCATCAGGGAAAAACCTGTCAAGGCTGTTGTGGTGAAACCTCCTTTCTACAAACCGCAGTAACCGTTATTTATGCGATAAATGGATGATGTGCTGAACAAGGCCTCCGGCAGGACACTGCGGATTGAAGTGTGTTTTTCACCGGTGATGTATTCTGCCTTCCACAATCCGGAAGCGATTGTGGTTGTTACCGATGTTTTGAGGGCTTCCTCTGCCATTGTTACAGCCCTGATGAACGGTGCGCAGTCGGTTATTCCGGTGGAAACGATTCAGGAGGCAAAGGATTTGAAATCGAAGGGATTTCTTGTTGCGGCCGAAAGGGATGGTATTAAACTGGATTTTGCCGATCTGGGAAACAGCCCCTTTAATTTTACCGTAGAAAAAATTTCCGGAAAACAGATTGTTTATTCCACTACCAATGGAACGCAGGCTATTCATATGGCCAGGGAAGCGCACAGGGTGATTGTGGGAGCCTTTATTAACCTTTCGGCAACCTGCAGGTATCTTACCGGCATGGGCCGCGATATCATCATCTTATGTGCCGGCTGGAAAAACAGGTTCAGTCTTGAAGACACGGTGCATGCCGGTGCTATTGTGGAAAAAGTATTGCAAGACCAACGGTACAGCACTATCTGCGATTCGGCCCTTGCCGCGCTGGATTTATGGAAGTTGGCAAAACCGGATATCAGGGGATATCTGGAAAAATGTGCCCAGAGAAGCCGGCTGAGAAAGAATAAACTCGATGATGTTATTGACTACTGTTTCACCCCTGATCTGACGGAGGTGATTCCTGTTTTTCAGGAAGGACAACTTGTTGATATCCATAGAAAAAGCTGAAGAACATTCATGGTATTTCATCCGTTTTCAGGAATTGAATCAAAAAATGAAGATATTTACACTGAAATTTAACCTTTAATACATTCACGCAAATGAAAAAGCATAATTTTTCAGCAGGGCCCAGTATTTTGCCGCAGTACACCTTTGAAGAAACGGCTAAGGCAGTATTGAATTTCAACAACATGGGGCTTTCCATCATGGAAATTTCCCACCGGAGCAAAGATTTTGAAGCAGTTGTCAATGAGGCTGTTGCACTCTTTAAGGAGTTGCTGTCCATACCGGAGGGGTATTCCGTTATTTTTCTCGGAGGAGGTGCAAGCTTGCAATTTTGCATGGTGCCTTACAATCTTCTCGAGAAGAAAGCAGCTTATCTGAATACCGGGGTATGGGCATCAAAGGCTATTAAGGAGGCAAAATATTTTGGAGAAGTAGTGGAAGTTGCCTCTTCCAAGGATGCCAACTTCAATTACATTCCGCGCAATTTTACCATTCCGAAGGATGTGGATTATTTTCATATAACCACCAACAATACCATTTACGGGACAGAGCTTAAGGAAGATATGACTTCGCCTGTACCGCTGGTGGCTGATATGTCATCCGATATTTTCAGCCGGCCGGTGGATGTGAGCAAATACGGTCTCATTTACGGAGGAGCACAGAAGAACCTTGGACCTGCCGGTGTAGCCTTTGTGATAGTCAGAAACGATATTCTCGGGAAAGTTTCCCGCCCGATTCCTTCCATGCTCAATTACCAGCTTCATATAGAAAACAATTCGTTGTACAATACCCCGCCCGTGCTGCCTATCTATTCTTCCCTGCTCACGCTTCGATGGCTGAAGGAACAGGGTGGTGTTCAGGCGATGCAGAAAAGGAACCAGGAAAAAGCCTCTTTGTTATACGAAGAGATTGAACGGAACCGTTTGTTTAAACCTACCGTGCCGAAGAAGGAAGATCGTTCCATAATGAACGTGTGCTGGGTGATGGAAGAACAATACAAGGATCTTGAACAGGAGTTTCTCAGTTTTGCCCAGTCACGTGGTATGGTTGGTATTAAGGGCCACCGTTCCGTAGGTGGATTCAGAGCATCACTTTACAATGCCCTTCCGGTTGAAAGTGTGAAGGCTTTGATTGATACCATGCAGGAATTCGAAAAAATGAAAGCTAAATAATTTCTGCATTGCTTTTTACCCGGTCCTTGACGTATTGGAATCCAGTTTATGCAGGAGTATGTCTGCCGGTCAGGAATTCCGGCAGGCAAACTTTCTGTACCTATCTAATAACTTTTAACCCCCTGTTATTATGAAAAAGATTCTTCTGGCAACCGAAAAACCTTTTGCCCCGGTGGCCGTGGAAGGCATCAGGGAAATATTCAGCAACGCCGGTTATGAACTGGTTCTGCTCGAAAAATATCCCTCAAAGGATGCATTTATCCAGGCGGTTACCGATGTTGACGGCCTCATTGTCCGCAGTGATCAGGTAGATGCAGATGTTGTTGCAGCGGCTCAGAAGCTTAAGATTGTTGTGCGCGCAGGAGCAGGGTACGATAATATTGATCTGAAGGCATGTTCTGCCCGTAATATCGTGGTAATGAACACCCCGGGACAGAATGCCAATGCCGTTGCCGAACTGGTAATGGGAATCATGGTTTATCTTGCCCGGAACGGTTTTAATGGTACGTCCGGCATCGAACTCCGGGGAAAGAAGCTGGGCATTCATGGCTATGGCCATGTGGGGAGGATTGTCGGCATGATAGGCAAAGGCTTCGGAATGAAAGTCTTTGCACACGATCCTTTTGTTGACCCTGTTATGATCGCCAATGACGGTGTACAGCATGAATCCGATGTTCATGACCTGTACCGGAAATGCCAGTTTATATCCCTGCATCTGCCGCTTACTGAGAAAACCCGCGAATCCGTCACGTCCGAATTCCTGCTTCTGATGCCTGAAGGTGCCATGCTGATCAATACAGCCCGTAAAGAAATTGTGCATGAACCTTCTTTGCTGGAGATGTTTGAAAAAAGGCCGGATTTCAGATACGGGTCGGACATTATTCCTGATGTTGCGGAAACAATATCCAGGAACTTCCCCGGTCGTTATTTCTTTACCCCCAAAAAAATGGGCGCACAGACTTTTGAAGCCAATGTGAATGCTGGCCTGGCTGCTGCCCGTCAAATCGTTGCATTCTTTGAAAAAGGAGATAGTACGTACAAGGTTAACTGAATAATTCAAACTGTTTATGGCAATAATCAAGCCTTTCAAAGGAATAAGGCCGGTAAGGGATAAGGCCTATCTGGTAGCGTCGCGGCCTTATGATGTACTGAACAAGGATGAAGCAAGGGAAGAAGCGAAAGGGAATCCTTATTCCTTTCTGCACGTAATTAAACCGGAAATTGATCTTCCGGACAATGTGCATGAATATGATCCTGCGGTGTACCGCAAGGGGAAGGAATACTTTGTTCAGTTGGTTCATCAGGGAGTCTTCTTTCAGGATGCGGAGGAACTTCTTTATATTTATGCCCAGACGATGGAAGGAAGAACGCAGTACGGGCTTGTTGCCTGTGCTGCTGTCAGTGATTATCTCAATGGCATAGTGCGCCGACACGAGCTGACAAGGCCCGATAAGGAAGAAGACCGGAAGAACCATATAAGGGTAAGCAAACTGCATTACGAACCTGTTTTCTTTGCCTATCACCCTGTGCCTGAAATTGATGAAATTGTTGCCAGGATTGTCAAGGATGAACCGGAGTATGATTTTACTGCACCCGACGGATTTGGTCATCATTTCTGGATTGTAAAAGATCCGTCTGATATCAAAAGGCTGGTACAGCTTTTCAGGGAGAAAGTACCTTTTACCTATGTTGCTGACGGACACCACCGTACAGCTGCTGCCGCCCTGGTAGGGGAAGAAATGAAAAAGAACAATCCTGCCCATACGGGGAATGAAGAATACAATTATTTTCTGGCGGTTCATTTCCCTGCCAGCCAGTTGTCCATCATTGATTACAACAGAGTGGTAAAGGATCTGAACGGATTAAGCCCGGACGAGTTTCTGAAAAAAACTGAAGAGTATTTTGTGGTTAACCGCAAAGGATCGGGGATTTACAAACCTGTTTGCCCGCACACATTCAGCATGTACCTTGGGGGGGAATGGTACGAACTCATTGCAAAGGAGGGCACATATCGCGACGATGACCCAATTGCCTGCCTCGATGTAACAGTTCTTTCAGAATATGTACTGAAGCGGATCCTGGGAATTGAAGATCTTCGGAAATCAAAAAGGATTGATTTTGTAGGAGGTATCCGCGGATTGGCTGAACTTCAGCGGCGTGTCGACAGCGGAGAGATGGCTGTGGCTTTTGCCCTGTATCCCGTTTCAATGAAACAACTGATGGACATCGCTGACACAGGGAATATCATGCCGCCCAAAACCACCTGGTTCGAACCGAAACTGCGCAGCGGGCTGGTTATTCACAGCCTTGAATAATTGCTTCCATGGACAAGGAACAATTTCTTTCGGTTAAAAAGAGTTTACCGCCTCATGTAAAACTTGTGGCCGTTACCAAAACACATCCCCCCGAAACGGTCATGGAGGCATACCGTCTTGGCCACAAAATTTTTGGCGAAAACAAAGTTCAGGAACTTTTGGCCAAACAGCAGGTACTTCCGGAAGATATTGAATGGCACCTTATCGGACATCTGCAAACCAACAAGGTAAAGTACATTGTTCCTTTCATCAGCATGATTCAATCGGTCGACAGCCTGAAGCTGTTAAAGGTTATCAATTCCGAAGCGTCCAAAACAGGAAGGGTCATCAATTGCCTGCTGGAATTTCACATTGCCGGGGAAGAAACAAAATTCGGATTAGACCTGGACGAGGCACGGAAGATCCTGGAGTCGGAAGATTACAAAACCATGAAGAACATCAGGATATGCGGAGTGATGGGTATGGCAAGTTTTACACCCGACCGTGACCAGATAAGGAAGGAATTCAGAAACCTGGCAGAAATATTCCGGACCCTTCGTGCCGATTATTTTGTTGGTTCAGAGTGGTTTCGCGAAATTTCGATGGGAATGTCGGGCGACTATGACATAGCCATTGAGGAAGGCGCTACCATTGTCAGATTAGGGACCATTCTTTTCGGCGAAAGGATGAAGTGAATCACGAGAAACTATTATTTTTACAATGTAAAAACTTTAAATAAAATGGCTGATTTGCATTCTGTTTATCTGGGGCTCAGGCTACGTAATCCATTGATTATAAGTTCGTCAGGTCTTACTGATCAGGTGTCTAAGATCAAAAAGCTGGAAGAATGCGGTGCTGGTGCAGTCGTTCTCAAATCGCTTTTTGAAGAACAAATCCTCCACGAAGCGGGGAAGATGATGGATCAGGCTGATTATCCCGGAGCAGAAGACTATCTGAAGGTATATGCACGCAACCATTCTGTTTCTGAATATCTAAAACTGATTGAGGATGCGAAAAAAGAAACGCAGATACCGATAATTGCCAGCATCAATTGTGTTTCGACAAGTGAATGGATAGATTTTGCAAAGAACATTGAGCAGGCAGGGGCCGATGCTCTCGAATTGAATATCTTTTATCTGCCGCTGAACACGGGGAAGAGCAGTGCCGACTACGAAGCCATTTACCTCGATCTGGCTTCACGGGTAAAGGAAACGATTACCATTCCCCTGGCTGTCAAGCTGGGTCAGCATTTTACCCATCCTGCCGGAATGGTTGAAAAGCTTTACCACCGGGGTATTAAAGGCGTTGTTCTGTTCAACCGTTTCTACGAGCCCGATATTGATCTGGAGCACATGCATTTCAAGGCTGCCGACGTATTCAGTACGCCTTCAGAGCTGAGCCATACCCTCAGATGGGTTGGGATTGTCAGCAGTCTGGTGGAGAAAATTGATGTAGCTGCTTCAACCGGGGTACATAATTCAGAAGGGGTATTGAAGATGATTCTGGCCGGAGCCAGGGCTGTGATGATGTGTTCAGCCATTTATAAGAACGGTCCCGAATATATCAGAAAGGTAGTCAGCGAAGTGAATCAATGGCTGGATAAGAACAACATAAAACGTATTGAGGAATTGAGGGGCAGATTGAGTTATGCCCGACTGGAAAATCCGGCTGCATATGAAAGAGCCCAGTTTATGAAGTATTTTTCAGCCCTGCACTGAGTCTTTCCAACTGTTACAAAAAAAGATACCTATTCAGTACACAACTGAATGGATTGCTTGTAGGCTTCCTTGTTGCCGAGGGCAGCAGCTTTTTTCAGATCGTTACAGGCTCCTTCCGGGTCACCGTCGTACATTCGTGCTATACCTTTCTGGTACCACACGTCTGCATTTCCGGGATTAAGATCGAGTGCCTGTGCGAAATCATAGATAGCATTCCTGTAATTTCTCATTTCAAGGAGGCAGAGGCCCCTCTGGTAAAAAAACTCAGGAACAGAATGGTCCATGGTTATGCTGAGGTCAAGTGCTTTGACGGCATCTGCATACTTGTGCATGGTATACAGAATATAACCATGGGTGTAGTGGGCATGGGGGTCTTTTGGAAAGAGCGACAAATACAGGGTAATGTCATCAAGGGAGCTGCTGAATTTTTCTGCTCCGGCCAGCGCCCTGGCTCTTTCCTGGTACACTTCGAGTCGTGAAGGATCCAGCTTCAGCACTCTGCTGAAATCTTCAGCCGCTTTTGTGAACTTTCCGTCTTCAAGCAACAGCTTTCCACGTTGCCAGAAATATTCAGGCTGTCTTTTGTTGAGGTCAATGGCCTGGTTCAGATCTTTCAGGGCATTGTTTCTGTTTCCGAGCAGAAGATAGGCTTTGGCCCTCAAATAGTACCATTCATGCTTTTTGGGATTGCGGGTAAGCCATTCCGAAAGCTGGGCAACGGCTTCCACTGCCTTGCCGCTCTCAATCAGGTAGGAAGCTTCCGCCGTGTTCTGTTCTGCTTTGGTATACCATTCATTTTTCCAAACTTCGTTCCATTCCTTTGTGCTTTCGATTGGCCGGAAAGCCTTGTCAAGCCTGATAAAGGCTTCAGGTAACCGGCCGGATGACTGCAGGTGTTTTCTCAGCCAGTCGACCGATTCTGCAGGCCGGTTCATAAGAGCATAGCAGCGCGCAATTTCATAGCTCGCCACACCATTTTTTCTCTTCTCAGCAGTAAGAAAATCAAGAAGTGCACTGTCATTTTTCCCTGACAAAAGAAAAACCTGACCTCTTCTTAAATAATAGTCGTAGCTGGTTGAATCTTTGAGAATGAGTTTTGTAAAGTATGCTGCCGATTCAGAATAATTCCCCTGGCGGGCAGCAGCTACCCCTTTCATCCATAGCAACTGCTGTGGTTCCTGTGCATGCGCACAGGCAAAAAGAACTGAAATGGCCAAAACAACGGCAAGCCTGTTCATCACAAAGCGACTATTTATCCTGGGGTTTTGTATTCTTTTCATTGCTGTAAACATGAATAAATCCTACCAGGTTCCGGACTTCCAGACCGGTAAGACGGGGCTCATAGACATCACATACATAATAGTAAACGCCCGAAGGAACTATTTTCCCTCTTTGTTTACTGCGACCGTCCCATTTAATATCAGGATCAGAAGTCTGAAACACCAGCGTACCCCAACGGTTATAGATTTTCATATCCACTTTCTGAACATAATGGTTTTTGTTTCTGGCAATGTAAATGTCATTGATGCCATCACCGTTGGGTGTAAATACGTTGGGAAGTTCATAAAAACTGCAGGCATCAACACATACAAGGACAGACCGTCTGCTTTCATTTCCGAATGAATCAACGGCAGTTATCTGATAACATCCGGCTAAGTTCCCGTCGGGATAATGCCTGTAGATGGTATCCTGAGCGGAGGAAACGGCAGTGAGAAATTCAGGATTGTTGCCAAAAACAGGCGAATAGTATATTTTATAAGAAACAACATCATCGGCACAGAAATGATTGGGATTGGTCCATTGCAGAAAATTGTAGGCACTGTCGCATACATTGGTTACATTGAGGTCGGGAGGGCAGGGAGCAATACTGTCAACCGGCGTTGCACAGTTCTTGTGCGAAAAATTGACGGTACTAGCCTGCCTGTTTTCAATATCCCGGTAGCCGATGCTTTTTATCCTGTAACAGTATTCTTTCCCATTGGTAAGTCCGGTATCAACGAACCGGTTAGTACTGCTGATTCCTATTGAATCATAGGTGCCGGAATTCTGATTGAACCGGTAAAATACATACGCTGTGTTGATCCAGGGAACATTTCGTATGGCGTTAATTTCTATTTTGTTATCAGTGCCTTTCAGCTGGGGGTAAAGGGTGGAGGCCACTTCGGGTGTTCCTATGAGGTAGTTGTTGCCGGGAACATTGTTGTACAATTCCACTTTGTAGGAATACGGGAAATGAATAGTGTTTAAAGGCTGATCGATATAAGTGGTGTCGTCCAGAGTGGCGGTAAAAATGCTGTCAATGGGTTGGAACGATGAACCCCAAAGATCAGGCGAGCGGTATATCATCAGTTTGTAAGGACCTGTTCCGGTAAGTGAATCAGGGTTGGGTTTCAGCCATGCCAGGAAAACCGAACCTGCAGCAGGATCAATGTTTGTGACGCTGGCGTTGATCAGGGCAGGAAGGCCCGGTACCAGCGATGCACATACCTCATCGGACGCTACACTGTATGAATCATTGAATACCGCAACAATCCGGTAACAATACTGGATTCCCTTAATGAGTTCACTGGCTGATCCGTCATCAATAAACAGTGTATCGTTTCCTGAGGCTGTGTGTCCGATTTTACGGAAACTGCTATAGGAGGGAATACCGGTTTCGCAGCTGTCGGGCGTAAAACCCGAGGGGCCGTTTGAACGGTAAATTTCAAAAAACTTCACATTACTGCACGGATACTTGTCCCATGTAAGGCGGATGGCATTGGCTGATGCATGTGCCGATAATGCCTGCGGAGGAGGGCCAATTACCCGGATATTAAATACGTCAAAGTCATTTAACTGCAACTGTTTATTCAGATCAGTGGCTTTAATGGTAATAAGGTAGGGCCTCTGACGTACGTGGGTACAATTGGTAAGCCATTGGAAGTGGTAGGTAGAATAACCTGTGTCAGCCGCAATGGAATCAAAAGTTGCCCTGCCTGTTGGCATTTCAAAAGGGCCTCCTGAAGCTCTGACAAATAGTTTATCTCCGTCAGGATCGGTTGATGTCAGGTCAAAGGATACTTCGCTTCCGGCCACAACACAGTAATCGCGAAGGGGTGGGTTAACAGGCGGATTATTGGTTGAATTATACACATTGATTTGCATGTCGCGTGTCACCGAACCGATCAGAATACCGTTCCGCCATTTGTTCACCTTCATGGCAACATTGTATATACCGGTATCTACCGGACTGTCCCAGACCAGGTCGCCGGTGATCGGATTGACATAAAACGTGTCACTTGCAGTGGGGAAAGTATAGCCTGCAATGGGTTTGCCGTTTTCTTCGGTGCAAACGGTAAGTTCATACGACAGGCTATCGCCTTCCATATCGAATGCTCCCGGATTATGAATAAAAAGCCTGCCCTTTGCCGCTTTATCAATGGGTGGGTTCAACAGAACAGGTGCGCTGGCCCCTCCTGTTAATGGACTGATTACCAGCTTTGTTTTAATGGAAAAGATTACATTCACTGAATTGGGAATGTTCTTCACCCCATAATTCCGGTTAGGATCCTGAACCACAATTTCATAAATTCCCGGGCCCGGAAAGGTATGCTGAACGATATACGTATTGTGAAAATAAAAATTCGGAAGAACCACTTTACTTTTGCGGTCTGCTATGGATTTTGTATTGTCTCCCCACTGCACTTCCAGTTGAGGCCTGTCGGCTGCACTCAACGTGTAAGTGAATGTATTGATGGTAATTTCATAGGTAAATCCCGAAATCAGCCGGTAGGTAATTTCTCCTGCCCGGTTATGTGTTGCCCATACAGTAAGGCTAAACAGCAGATATAGGATCATACCTGCAAGCCACTTTCTAATCTTATTGAATTGATAATGATTCATATACCTGGTCCTATATCGAGCGTGCAGGTTGGTGATTCATAGGTCATCTGATATCCGTGCTCATTTCCGTCGCAGGAAAAGATTACCAGATTGGTTTGATCGGGAAAAACATCCATGAGCAAATAATTGGTCATGTCGGCTCTCGAAAACTTTCTGGAAGGGGTGGCCTGAAGTTTTATCCACATTACATCTTGTTCGTCGGTTTTTTCAATCCTTTCGGTAATTCTGAACCGGACGGTATCGGAACGGTCGATTACAAGCCAGGCCATTGTATTTACATATTTTTCTATAAAGTAGTTGCTTTGCACGCTGTCCTGAAGGGCTTTTTCGTTCCATTGGTCACCGTAATGATGAAAGGCCATCAGGTAAAAATCATCCCTGAAGATTTTCCAGAGGCAATGAAACGAATTTTCCGGCTCGCTGTACTCAATGTTAAGAACAGAGTAGTGCACCGGATGAAGCGATAGTGCCCAGAATACAGGGTATAGCATATATCTGAAAAAATACAGCATACCGGTCGTATCTGTAATTAGAACAAACAAAAGTAATACAATTCATGCTGTTTATAAAGATTTTGTCAGGTTTTGTTGAATATTTATTTCAGGATATCCGCATAAAAAAATGTGCCCTTTCTGTAGCTGCATAATCCTGAGTACCGCATCAGAAGTGCAACGAACAGATGCATAGCAGATTAGTATTCATCGGTAGCCCCGCTGAACTAAAGTGAAAACAGAAGCTTTCTGAGCAATATAGGTCTAATGTGGTATGTTGGTTTAATCTGAAATGTTCTGGCCTCAATATTAACCTGTTCAAAAAGAGAAAAGAAAATGCAGGATGTCGAACAGTTAAAGAGAACCAGGCACAAGGAAACCGTTTTCTTTCATTGGTAGAAGCCAATCTTTGCACCAAGGTTGCCGGAAGATATCATTTAATATTTACTCACGAATTGGCTGGATATAAAGAAACTCGGTATTCTGAAACCATGTGACCGAACTACTAGGCATTTGGGCAATAAAATATCCCTCTGAAATACTTTAAAACGAAAATTTTATATAATATTGTATGTTGTGTTTTAAACTTTATCTATGCATTTGAATCGCTATGTACTATTATGATACCTATAAGTAAATTAGCTTATATACCAAGCATTCTTTGTCGATTAAATCCATTTAAAAGATGACCAACTTTAAATCCATATTCAATTTTTAAACAAACTAATATTATTTGACTATGATAATTAAGTCCAATCATTGCATTAGAAAAATTCTAATGCAATGCGATTAAGCAGAATCAACCCCACATTGCGCATCAAAAAAATGAGCAATGTGCCACAAGGGCCGCTTACACTTTGTTTCAGCGGGGTTTGCCCGGATGCCTGCGCAAAAGGCCAACCCACTGCGCATTAGTTCGCTTGCTCTCCTAATGCGCAATCCGGGCTTAACCGGCCGCTTACACTTTGTTTCAGCGGGGTTTGCCCGGATGCCTGCGCAAAAGGCCAACCCACTGCGCATTAGTTCGCTTGCTCTCCTAATGCGCAATCCGGGCTTAACCGGCCGCTTACACT